>TARA_R110002050_G_scaffold244268_1_pt1 | contig 85282 bp, 82 predicted proteins | sample TARA_R110002050 | Tara Oceans TARA_R110002050 (sample SAMEA4396988) | marine metagenome | biome: Polar Biome; feature: [DCM] deep chlorophyll maximum layer (ENVO:01000326); material: water (ENVO:00002006), including particulate matter (ENVO:01000060) such as... | depth 25 m
GATGAGTGATGAGTGATGAGTGATGAGTGATGAGTGAAAACTAAAAACTCAATACTAAAAACTAATAACTAATAACTCTAATCTCTAAGCAATTTCGAATTTCCAACAAGGAATCATGAATGTTGAAGTGAAAAAAACTAAACTAAAAACTAAAAACTAACCACTAATAACTCTCATCTCTAAACAATTTCGAATTTCCAACAAGGAATGAGGAATGTTGAAGTAAAAAAAATAAACTAAAAACTAAAAACTAACCACTAATAACTCTCATCTCTAAACAATTTCGAATTTCCAACAAGGAATGAGGAATGTTGAAGTAAAAAAAATAAACTAAAAACTAAACACTAACCACTAAAAACTAAACTCTAAAAACTAATAACTCCAAAACCTCTACCCTTTCAACTATAACCTAGGCACTCCTAAACTCCAAAAGCGTAATTTCAGGGGGCATCCCAATCCTACCCGGAAATGCCAAATAACCAAATCCTCTATTCACATATAGTTTCTGATTTCCTTTTTCGTACATTCCTGCCCATCGTGGGTATTTATATTTGACCGGACTCCATTTAATGTTTCCTAATTCCACCCCAAATTGTGCCCCATGGGTATGACCTGAAAGCGTTAAATCAATATCGGGATGGCCATTGGTGACCACTTCTTCAAAATGAGATGGGTCGTGCGATAGCAATATTTTTACCGGTACATTTTCTGTTCCTTGTTTGGCTTTAGCTAAGTCTCCATGTTGTGGAAATGGTTTTACGCCCCAGTTTTCAACTCCTACTACGGCAAACTGCTCACCGTTTTTCTCAAAAATATGGTTGTCGTTCAATAAAGTTTTGAATCCCATTTCGCCATGTATTTCAATGAGTCTTTCAAAATTTCGAGCCTTTGCTTCCGGAGAATCCCACGCGCTGTAATCTCCATAATCATGATTTCCTACAATGGCAATTTTGCCCATTTTGGCTGGCAAAGCCTTAAATTCTTCAATCCAACTCTCCGCTTCTGACGAGAAATTATTTACCCAATCTCCCGTTACCACTAAGATATCAGGGTTTAGGTCGGTCACCATTTTAAATGCCTTAGCCACCGATTGCTTATCGTCAAAAAAGCTACCTAAATGCAAATCGCTTAACTGCACCATGGTCAACCCTTCAAACGAAGCGGGCAAATTGGGTAGAATTACAGGAATAGTCCGTACCTTAAAGTCAAAACGTCCCTTAATCATGCCATACGCAGCACCAATAAATGGAATGGTTGCAGCGCCTACCCCAAGTTGGTAAATAAATTTAATTCTTGAAATGTTTTCACCGGTAGTATCCGTATCCTGCGGCATAAAATAAGCGATAGCATTTCTAAAAAACAAAATAATATCATCAGAAAAAATGAAAAGCGAGAACAAAATCTTTGGTAAATAAAACAGTAAACCCATTCCTATTAGGTAGTACGTGGATTTGTAGTTTTTAAACTCTGGATTGCTTGTTACATTAAATAGCACCAGCAAAATCCATACGACCATCCCTACATATATGGCCCAATGAAGTATTAAAGCTCCTTTTCGTAGTCCTTCATTTTGAACGTCATTCAAGAGGACTTTCAAACCTTTAAACACATATAAATCAATGAGAAATAAAAAGCCAAGTACGATAATAATTGGAAGAAAATTGATTGTTTTTGATGCCATGATTTTGATTGAGGGCGCAAATTTAGTTTAACCCGTCCAAGCAGTTGGTTTGGTAATGTTAAAGAATGATAAGCGGTAATGATTTTCCCATTAATTCTACCGGTTTTCATCCACCCCTCTTTGTGAATATTTCTACGAATAAATGGTTATTTGAACCCTCAAATTGCGCAAAATTGCGTAAGGTCAAAACACGCACACCATGAAAACAAAATATATAGGAGGAATCATTTTAGCCATTATGGCTTTGTTTGGAGCTATGTTTTGGCTAAAACCCACCAATCCCCCATTGCCAGAGGTGGTTCAGCTTCCTGAACAGGTCATCCCGGAAATAGAACCAACGGTTTATCTTTTTGAAATTCCTGTGGATTCGTTTACCATTTTTCAATCGAAATTTGGGAAAAATGAGTTTTTAGGGACTATCCTAGATCGCTTTCATGTCTCGGCTGTGGATATAGATAAAATCGCGAAAGCTTCTCGAGATGTTTATGATGTGCGTAAACTTAGAAAAGGAAAGGATTACACTATTTTTTCTACCAAGGATTCTATCCCCAAAGTGGCCTACTTCATTTATCAGCCCAATTCTATTGATTATGTGGTTTTTGATTTACGTGATTCGGTTACGATAAAAAAGGCAAAAAAAGAATTGGTTACCAAAGTGAGACAAGCTTCAGGAATAATTACCTCATCGCTTTACCAAACCTTAGTTGACCAGCATTTGAGCCCCGGTTTAGCGGTTCGGTTAGCAGATATTTTTGCGTGGACCATTGATTTTTACCGTATCCAAGAAGGCGATTACTTTCAGGTTATTTTTGAAGAGCAATTTGTGGATGGTGAGCGCGTAGGGGTAGGTAAAATTCTGGCTGCTAACTTCAATAATTACGGAGATAACAACTACGCTTTTCTGTATGACCAAGGGGAAGGTGACGACTATTTTAACGAAGAAGCCGAAAGTTTGAGAAGGGCTTTTTTGAAGTCGCCTTTAAAATTTGGTCGACTTACATCCGCATATACCAAACGCAGGTTTCACCCGGTTCAAAAACGCTACAAAGCTCATTTGGGGACAGATTATGCGGCTCCCACAGGCACGCCCATTATGGCAGTTGGCGATGGTGTGGTAACGCATGCGCAATACTCCAAATACAACGGAAACTACGTGAAAATCAGACATAACGGAACGTATACCACCCAGTACCTACACATGAGCAAAATTGGAAAAGGTATCCGCCCTGGAGTTCGGGTTAAACAAGGGCAAACTATTGGATATGTTGGTTCTACAGGTTTAGCCACGGGCCCGCATGTATGCTACCGTTTCTGGAAAAACGGAGTGCAAGTAGATTCAAGACGTGAAAAAATTCCGCCTTCTAATCCGATTAAAAAAGGCAAACGAGCAGATTTTGATGTGTTTGCTAGCAAGTGGAAAGAAAAAATTGACGGTATTCAAATGGAGAAGTAATCCTTTGGATGCTTGATGCCTGATGTTGAATGTCGGTTGTTAGATGCGCACTGTTTGATGCCTTTTGGGTGTTTGCTCTTCTTTTTTACGTTTTACTTGGGGAACTTTTCTTTTGACTTGTCCCATCTACCATTCCAACTAAACTATCGTTTTTTTGAAGGCAGCCATCATGTTCATTAAATGAAAAGCCTCCGCATAAAGTCTGTCATATGATTTTATGTCCAAATAATTGCGTCTTTTAGCTTTATGCAATCAAGTAACTACTTCGGCTAAGGAACGAATGGAATACCCTAAGAACTTTCGATATTCTGGATTGGATTGACCTATTGAGCCTTCAGAAATATTTAAGGCAATAGAGTCTACAGCTCTTCTTATTTGGGAGTTAAGATTAAAAATCTCATCCTTAGGAAACGTTCTTGCTAAAGTCGTGATTTCCTCCCCAAAATCCATAGACTTTTGCCATATACGCAGGTTTTCAAATTTGAATTTCATAGTAAAAGTGTTAGATGTAATATAGTATTGAAAACCAACAAGATATTACACATAATTGGGTTTAGCAAAAAAAACCATTCCTCAATAAACCACCTCAGACCATGGTAACAAAACTAAAGGCATCAAACATCCGACACCTGACATCTGACACCAAACAACTGACACCAAACATCCCACACAACAAAAAAAACTACTTCTGCGATGCGCGTAGTAAACGGTCGTTTATTGCTTTACCTAAACCCTTATCTGGCATTTTTTCGGTAAGGATAAACTCTACCGCTCTGGAATCTAATTTTCTAAGTGCACCAAATAAGTTTTTGGCTGCTTCTTGCATATCCCCTTTTGGCGATAGCGCAATTTGCTTCGTAATATTAAGATTTTTGAATTTTCTTTTGAAAGACAACACGCCAATTCGAGCTCTAGGAAATTTACGAAGATTATGGTCAATATTACCAATAATCACCTTTTTTCCGGGGTTGTAATGGCTCGTCAACATACCGGGTGCGTTTGGCTTGTCGCTTGAAGTTTGCACTTCATCGACTGGTTTGCCCAACGTTTTTTCTATTTCTTCTAATGTTAATCCTCCTAGTCTTAAAACAACTACTTGGTCATCCACACAACTTACAATAGTTGATTCAATTCCAACGGTACACGTACCGCCATCTAAAATGTAATCAACAGCATCACCCAATTGATTATTCACATGAAATGCTTGCGTTGGGCTAGTATAACCAAACGGGTTCGCACTTGGTGCAGCCAATGGAAAATCTAACGACTTTAACAGTTGCAGCGTAAGCGGGTGATTAGGCACTCTAATTCCCACCGTATCCATTCCTGAAGTAACGGAAAGTGGAATTTTTTCGCTTTTTTTCATCACCAAGGTCAACGGGCCAGGCCAGTACGCTTTAGCTAATTTCTTAGCGGCTTCGGGGAACTCAATCACCAAATCATCCACGTTTGAAATAGAAGGAATATGTACAATCAAGGGATCAAACGAAGGTCGATTCTTTGCTTGAAATATTTTTATTACCGATTCCTCCTTCAACGCATTGGCTGCTAAGCCATAAACTGTTTCAGTTGGAATTGCAACTAAACCTCCATTTTCCAAAGATTCTTTTGCTTGCTTAATGTCTTTCCCTAATGCTGCCATGAAATGCAAATATACTCAAACCTTGGTTTTATTACGCTTTCGCCAAAGTAAAAGAAAAAACTGAACCATCCCCAAATGCGCTTCTCACATTAATGGTTTGCTGATGTGCGTCAATGATGTGTTTTACAATGGCTAAGCCCAATCCAGAGCCGCCCGCATTTCGTGCCCGAGATTTATCTACCCGGTAAAAACGCTCAAATAATCGTGGAATACTAGTCTCATTTATACCCACGCCATTGTCTTCTATCTCCACCAAAACGTTATCGTCCATGTCGTAGAAGCGAATTTCAATCCATCCGCCCTCTTTTCCGTATCGAATTGCATTAACAATTAGATTAGTGAATACCTGAGAAATTTTCTCCTTATCCGCCATTACTTTTAGCGTATTAGCAAACGGAATCACCTTTATTTTAATCTTTCGTTTGGAAGCTCGGTCTTCTTGGTAATCTGCAATTTCTTTCGCCAAATTACACAAATCAAACGAAATCAACTCTAGCGTATCTTCCCCGGCCTCTAGGCGAGATATTTTATCCAAATCATTTATCAAATGAATTAATCGGTCTAGGTTTTTATCGGCTCTACCCAAATATTTGGTATTGATTTTTGGATCTTCCAAACCTCCTTCTAATAAAGTTAACAAATACCCTTGCATATTAAAAGCAGGGGTGCGCAGCTCATGCGCCAAATTGCCAATAAACTCTTTTCTAAATTGCGCTTGTTCTTTTAATTGTTCAATTTCATTCTTGCTTTCGCGGGCCCAACTCAACACATCTTTATTTACCTCACCTATTATATCTTTATCAAAATCCATTTCCTCTTGTGGAAATTTATCCGTTTTTAGCCTAGAAATAGTTTTGTAAATAAGCTTGATTCTTCGGTACACAAAAAACTCAATATTGTATTTAATCAATCGCCAAATAGCGTAAAACACCACCAACATAACCACCGTAAAAACCGCAATTGCTTTCCAGCCTTGCGTGTAATACCATACCAATGGGAGCAACGTTGCCGTTAGTACCAGATAGATGTAAATCGAAATTTTTTGCGCGATGTCGTGTGGTGATTCTTCTTTCATTTGAAACCAGATTAGTGGCTACCCTTCGGTAAACTTATATCCTACTCCTTTAATAGTCTTAATATATTCGCTACCTAATTTTTCTCTAAGTTTACGAATATGCACATCAATCGTGCGGTCGCCTACCACTACTTCTTCTCCCCAAACGGTAGAAAGAATAATTTCTCGGGTAAACACCTTTCCTACTTTTGACATCAATAGCGCCAATAATTCAAATTCTTTTCGAGGTAATGAAATGCGTTCTCCATTATTGGAAACCTCATAGCGTTCGCGGTCTATTTTCAATCCGTGAGCCGGTTCTTTTACCACTTCTGGGCCACCTGATCTACGCAACAATGCTTTTATTCGACTTACTAAAACCCGTGGCTTAACCGGTTTTAAAATATAATCATCTCCTCCAGCATCAAACCCCGCAATTTGAGAGTAATCTTCGCCTCTAGCGGTCAAAAAAGCAATACGAACGTGTTGCAATTCGGATGACTCTCTGATTTTAGCACAGGTTTCTACCCCATCCATTTCAGGCATCATTACATCCAATAAAATTAAATCGGGAACCAACGATTTAGCCATTTTAACGGCCTCCAACCCATTGGAAGCAGTAGCAACACTGTATCCCTCTTTTTCTAGGTTATACTCGATAAACTCCAGAATATCTGGATCATCATCCACTAATAAAATCTTGTGTTTGTTCATTAATTGCGTGTTTTAATACTTTTCAAATGTAGGCTATTAACCTAAACCCCCTACATGATAATTATATGTGCAACTTGTATTGCCCAAATTTAATATTGGCTTAACATACCACCAAATTACTTAACTCAACCTTAAAATATACTTAAGCCAATGGTCTCATTGTGGTTGTTCATTTGCATCATATTTAAAAGAGTATGAAAAATATCGGACTTACATTATTAGGGATTATTAGTTCATTGGTTTTATTAGGACAAACCGGAACGATTAAAGGAGTAGTCACAGAGCTACTGGACGGCAAAACAATGCCGGTTCCATTCGCCAACGTCTATATCGTTGGATCCACTACAGGTGGAATGACAGATTTTGATGGTAATTATACCTTCAACGCACCGGTGGGAGACCATCGCATAATCGTGAGCTATACTGGTTATGACGCAGACACTTTAAAGGTGAGCGTAACCGAAAACGGGAACCATGAATTAAACTTTAAAGTAGCACAAAAATCATTTTCCTTAAAAGCGGTACAAGTAGTCGCTAAATACAATCGTGAATCAGAAACGGCCTTACTAATGGAAAGAAGTAATGCCACCGCCTTAGAAGAAAAAATTGGCGCACAAGAATTATCCAAAAAAGGCGCTAGCGATGTGCAACAAGGTTTGGCTAAAATGAGTGGCGTTTCGCAAGCCGGAGCTGGAAGCATTTTGGTACGTGGGTTAGGTGATCGATACAATAACGCGTACTTAAACGGCATTCCATTACCAAGTCCTGATCCCGACAAAAAAGTGATTCCATTAGACATCATCCCTACTTCGGTAGTACAGAGTTTAACGGTTGCCAAAACATTTACTCCTAACCAATTTGGAGATGTTTCTGGCGCATCTATTAACATTGTTACAAAAGACTACCCTGAGCATAAAACATTTAATGTGTATGGCGGTGTAGGTGCAAATACGAATACCACTGGAAAATCGTTCATGACCAATCAAGGTGGTAAAACCGATTATTTTGGTTTTGATGATGGTACTAGAAATGTACCAGACGCATTGAATGTGAAATGGAATCAATTAGAAAGTCCATCCAAAAATTTATACAATAGTAACGATGCGGCCAAAAACCCAACTTACCCGGGTATTCCGTTTCAAAAAAACATGAACGCTTCCTTAATTAAAGCACCGGTTAATTCAAAATTTGGATTTAACGTAGGTAATTTTTTCGGTAAAGAAGACAACAGTAAAGGATTTGGATTCTTAGTTTTAGCTTCATTCGAAAACAAGAAAAACAATTTGAGCGGTCTGCATCGCGTAGTTAATGCTCAAGATGCTAAAGTTATTGATTATACGTACAATTCAAGTGTAGAATCTACTAGCTCTTCGGCTTTAGGTTCTGTGTATTATCGTTTCAATACCAACAACAGCATTAAGTTAAACTCCATGTTTGTGAACTTGTCTAAAAACTCGATTCGCGAAACAGATGGATACCATTGGGATTACGATAACTTAGGAATGATTTTTTCTAGACGTATGACTTGGGTTCAAAATAAATTATGGACCAACCAAATCATTGGTGACCACAAGTTTTTAAACGAAAAGTTGATTCTAAATTGGAGTGCAGCCTATCAAGTTACCGGTTCTAAAGAGCCCGACAGAAGACAATTGATTTGGAGTCACCAAGAAGGCGCTCCTAGAACGCAATACCAATTTTTTACGGACAACGTAGCCGACCAACATCGTTACTACATGTACCTAGATGAAAACGAATATGATGTGGCCGCTAATGGAAAGTATATCTTAAAAACCGATTCGTTAGGCGGTGCTAGAATGACGGTTTCTGCGGGGTATCAAGGAAAAATGAAAAACAGAACACAGGATTTTAAATTCTACTCACACAACTTGAAAGAGATGAACGCTTCGAACGGATTTGAGTTTGTAGATGCAAATAATCCAGATGCATACATTAACGATGCAAATCATGCACAAGGGTATTTTTCTCAAAGAGAAGAATCTAGACCAGAATCGGCTACCGAAGGAATAATGAATGTTCATGCAGCTTACGCTTCTTTAGATTATCATTTCAACAGCCATTGGTATGCTATGGGAGGTTTAAGAGTAGAAAAAAGCTACCAAGAAATTCGTTACCGTAAACAATCAAGTCCATTAGATCCAGCTTTTGTGGAAAGTCAAGTAATTGATACCATGAGTTTTTTACCGATGGCTTCATTGAAATTCTCTCCCAACAAAAAAACTTCGGTTCGGGTAGTAGGTTCTCAAACCGTGACTCGTCCTAATTTTAAAGAGTTAGCGCCATTTCAATACCGCGAATTTTTTGGAGGAAAAGTAAGACAAGGAAATCCATTGCTTCAAAACTCAAGCAACACCAACGTAGATTTACGTTACGAGCTATATCCTAATTCGGGTGATTTATACTCGGTAACTGTTTTTGGTAGAATGATTAACGCACCTATCGAACAAGTAACTATTGGTTCTGCTTCTGGGATTTTATTGACCTATCAAAATGCGAAATCAGCGCAAGCGTATGGAATAGAGTTCGAGTTTATTAAAAAATTCAGGAACTTAGATTTCATTTCAGGTTCATCTCCATTAAGAAACTTGGCCTTTGGAGCGAACTTTTCTTACATCTATTCTAAAGTAGAAATAGATACCGAAAGTAAAAATGGTGGAAGTGTTACCGTAAACAATCCTAACCGTCAGTTACAAGGTGCATCACCGGTTTTGGCTAACATTGATTTGACTTTTGAAAAACGAGTTAATGAAAAATTCAAAACATCGGTTACCGCTTCATACAATTATTTTAGTCGTAGATTATATGCGGTAGGTCGTCAAAATATTGGTGATTCATACGAAAAAGCAATCAATACATTAAACCTAACTTGGAGAAATGATTTGGGAGCACATTGGCAATTTAATGTATCTGCCAACAACCTACTAAATCCAGAAATTCAGGTGGAACAAGAATCTACCCAAGGCAATGCTTCTAGCATCGTAAGTTCTTACCAAAGAGGTATCAACATTGGTGGTACGTTAGTTTACAAAATCTTCACCAAAAAATAAAAAAACCCTCATAGCAAGGATTTTTTCACCCCTTCAATGAAACTCCTCAACGAGTTGATTTGAAGGGGTTTTCTTTTGCTTTATTATTTGAATTGGGAAAGTTAAGGACTTTTTCTTTTCCTATAATTTTTAGTTTTTAGCAAATTCTATCAGTGGTAATATATTACCCTTATCTGCCAGCCTCAAAGCATTTATATAGGTTTTCCTAGTTTCATCTGCCTTTACCATATTTGATTGATGCCAGGAAAAAATCTCTTTCCTAAATACAGATTCCATTAGTATATCCGCCATCATCCTTGAATGCCGCCCATTTCCATTTGGGAAACAGTGAACGGCTACAAGCCTATGCTTAAAGCGTATTGCAATTTCTTCTTGGGGATATATCTTATTTTCAATCCAATATTTCGTGTCATCAATAAGGCACTTTAGCTCAACGCCAATATTTACCCAATTTATTCCAATATTTTTATCGCTTCTTCTAAAATTTCCTGCCCATTTCCATATATCTCCGTACATTTTTTTATGTAAGTCTTTGATGAATTTCTCGGTCAATATTTTTTCGACTTTGAAGTTTGATTGGACCACCCATAACACTGCTTTTTCAATATTTAACTGTTCAAATTCATTCAATTCACCTTGGGTAGTGATTGATTTTATTTTGAGCGCGTCTTTTTCATCTTCATTCAAAGGGGTCTGTCCATCGGTATAAGCTAAGTTTAATCCCATAACGATTTTTTCATTTCTCTTTTTAATTCAAAAGCCAATTCATGGATAGATTCATTAATCTTTTCCTCACTTATACCTTGGTCTTCCAATTGCATGTTTTGATTGGTTCTTAATACAATCTGTTTCGCTAACGTCTTAGCTTTTAAACTTATTAAGTTTTCTATCGACCCATCCTTTGGAACAAACCCATACACCAATTGCATATCCAGCGCTTTCCCGGTAGCTCTTAGTTTATTTATAGTTATTTGCCCTGAGGCTTCACGCTCCTCTATTTTTTGAATTGCGCCTTTGGTTAAGCCTAACTTGACTGCCATTTGATCTCTTGTCATATTAATCGTAGTCCTTATGGCATTAATCCATCCTTTTGGGGGAACAGAAATCACTACAGCACCTTTAAAAACAGATAGTTTAGTATCTAATTGCTCGATTAATAATCTTTTTGCATTTCTCATTACACTAAATTTGCATACATATATGTATGCAATTATACATAATAACATACAAATACATATACTTATTAATAAAAAAGAATACATATATGTACACTTTACTTTCCAAAACAAGAAACACTTCTTTCTATCTCACCGCTTACCCTTCCATTTCCCTAAAAAGAGGATGGAATAACGATACATTACATTCCCTTAACATTCCATCCATTTTAGTAAAGATTCGTTAACGATGGCTTAAGTCGGAAATAACAACTGCCCCCCATATTTGCATCATCAATTTAAACGAAAGACAAAAAAATTAAAATGAGAAAATTCACTCAAACTTTAGGATTAATTGCACTCGCTGCAACTGCTACTTTTACTTCTTGTAAAAAAGATTCAACTACCAATCCATCCGGAATTACAAAAGAATACGTGATCAAAGACGTAACCGTAAACGGAACAACTTACACCCAAGTACAAGGAACCATCAACGAAAACTACACATTCACAGCAAGTAAAAACTGGTTGTTGTCTGGTGGGGTTTTTGTAAAAGACGGAAGCACACTTACCATTGAAGCAGGAACTCAAATTAAAGCAGCCGATGACGGTGCTACTGCATTTTTAGCAATCGCACAAGGAGGGAAAATTAATGCTGTTGGTACTGCAGCAAAACCAATCGTATTTAGTACCGTAAAAGCAAATCCTGCTCCTGGCGATTGGGGCGGAATTATTATCAATGGTCGCGCTACCATAAACGTTGCCGGTGGCAGCGCTCAGGGCGAAGGCGGAACAGGAACTTACGGTGGTCAGGATGACGCTGATAACTCTGGAACCCTTTCTTATATCGTGGTGAAATACGCAGGTCGTATCTTAGGTACCGACAACGAATTAAACGGGTTTTCTTTTAACGGAGTAGGTTCTGGAACAAGTGCTTCTTACTTACAAGCATTTCGTGGAGCGGATGACGGATTCGAATTCTTTGGAGGTACCGTGAATGTCCGTTACTTAGTTTCTACTGGAAACCATGACGACTCTTTTGATTGGACTCAAGGTTGGAGAGGAAATGGTCAATTTATGGTAGCCGTTCAACACACTGATAAAGGCGACAGATGTATTGAAGCGGATAACAATGCGGATGATAACGCAGCAACTCCATTTTCTGAACCAACTTTAAGTAATCTTACTTTGATATCTGTAGATGATGGTGACCAAAGAAACACTGGAATGCGTTTACGTGCTGGTACAAAAGCGCATATCTATAACGCTATTACTGTGAATTCTTTAAAAGCAGGTGTACGTGTTACCGATCAAACTCCTTCTACGCAAACTGCCGATAACATGGCGGATGGGTCACTATCTGTTAAATCTACTATTTCTGTAAGTGTAGGTACAGCTTGGGATGGTTGCGACAAATTCATGAACGATGCTACTAACTCAGTGACCGATGTTTCTTTCTTGAACGGATATGTTGGAACTTATTCAGGTACAGAAACCACCGATCCTTCTACCCTTGGAACTTGGTTTAATTCTGCTAATTACATGGGAGCGGTTACAACTGCCGACAACTGGGTTGAAGGTTGGACAAGCACTTTATAATATTTGCGCCAAGCGCATAAAAATCTCTATATATCCCTAATAAATATATAGACTCCGATAGAACAGGATTCACGCAAGTGGATCCTGTTTTTTTATTTAAGCGCTAAATCTGAGGAATAATCTAAGTTATAAAAAAGTTTACCTTCCCTATAAATTTTCCACATGCCGGTTTTATGACCCTCTTCAAAAAAACCAGTCGCTAATAATTGTGCATTTTCATCATACGAAGACCATTCTCCTTCCAATTGGTCTTGTTTAAAATATCCTGTTTCTGAAACCACACCCGATTCATAAAAATAAGTTACTTCTACTGCACCGGCCGTAACCGATATACATTCCATTTTCAAATTCCCATTAGGATAGAATTCTTGTTTTACCACTTCCAAGTATTGCGCTTGGGCAGCTAAGCCAACAAATAGAAATGCAAGTACGATTGTGAAACTTTTCATGGCAGAAATTTTAATTCCCCACAAATATATATGTTCTTCCCTAATATTAACAGGATATTACCCCAATGTTAACTCAATGTTAAGTGATTTTTTTAATAGGTTGATTTTCAGCATTTAATTCGTATCAAAATTAACCTCATAACCAAAAAAAAGTGGAATAACTATTCAGTTACTCCACTTTCCTCTATAAAAATTCGATTTTTCTTACCCTTTCAAATCTACAAAGTGCTTGTAGAAATAAGGAATAGTTTCAATTCCTTTATAGAAATTAAACAACCCATAATGCTCATTAGGTGAATGTATTGCATCCGAATCTAATCCGAATCCGAATAGAATAGTTTTCATTCCAAGTTCCTTTTCAAACAAAGAAACGATAGGAATAGAACCTCCCGAACGTACTGGAATTGGTTTTTTACCAAAAGCATCTTCTACCGCTTTACTAGCCGCATTATACGCAATAGAGTCTGTAGGAGAAACGTACGGATGGCCGCCATGATGCGCAGTAACCTTCACTTTCACACTTTTTGGCGCAATGCTTTCAAAATGAGTTGTAAATAATTGAGTGATTTCATCTGGATCTTGATCCGGCACCAAACGCATAGATATTTTAGCATACGCTTTAGACGCAATTACCGTTTTGGCTCCTTCGCCTTGGTAACCACCCCAAATTCCATTTACATCCAACGATGGTCGAATAGTCGCTCTTTCCATGGTAGAGTATCCAGCTTCGCCTTCCACATCATCCATATCTAACGCTGCTTTGTATTCCTCAATACTAAAAGGAGCTTTCGCCATTTCAGCACGTTCTTCTTTGGTTAATTCTACCACTTTATCATAAAACCCTGGAATGGTAATATGTTTGTTTTCATCTTGAAGCGATGCAATTAATCGATTCAATACATTAATGGGATTTGCCACAGCGCCTCCATATAAACCGGAGTGTAAATCACGATTTGGACCCGTCACTTCTACCTCCACATAACTCAATCCACGCAACCCTGTAGTAATCGATGGGGTGCTATTTGAAAGCATTCCTGTATCAGAAATTAGTATGACATCACCGGCCAATTTTTCATGATTTTTTTTGACAAAGGCATCTAAAGAAACCGAACCAACTTCTTCCTCTCCTTCAATCATGAATTTCACATTACAAGGCAATTCACCTGATTTATTCATGGCTTCAAAAGCTTTCACATGCATAAACATTTGACCTTTATCGTCACATGCTCCACGCGCAAAAATGGCTCCATCCGGATGGGCTGCCGTTTTCTTTACTACAGGTTCAAATGCAGGCGAATCCCATAAATCTAACGGGTCTGCGGGTTGCACATCATAATGTCCGTAAACCACAACGGTAGGCAACTTTGAATCTATTATTTTTTCAGCATACACAATTGGATTTCCCGGTGTTTCACACAACTCAGCCATATCCACTCCAGCATCTAGCAACGATTGTTTTACACTTTCAGCTGCCTTAAGCATATCCGGTTTGTTTTCCGGCTTTGCGCTTATGGAAGGAATTCTCAATAGGTCAAACAATTGACTAAGTGCCTCCTCTTTATGAGACCCAATATATTCTTGTGTATTTTTCATCTTATTTTGTGTTTTATTTATTCAAAATTACGGATGTAATCATCCTTATTTTTAAGGCTGGCAATTTAATTATTTTTGTTGGTTAGGTAAAGGGATTCGTCTCTAGTCTCCCTAGATTCTTTCAAATGGAATTATCCATGAGCGGGTAATGCTTATTTTAAGCTTTTCCACCTCCAAAATGAACCCTTGGCATCTCTATTTTGAAAACGCTTCCATTCGGCTTATTATCTCTAATGGTTAATTTGCCTTTCATTTCTTGCACCAAATTGGCCACCAAGTACAATCCTAAACCGGTACCTTTCGATTTGCGGGTAGACTCATTTCCGACCCGGTAAAATTTAGATAAAATCTTAGGTTTCTCCTCATCCAATATTCCTAAACCATTATCTGCCACTTCCAGACAGATGTGCTTGTCTTTAGACCGTAATCGAATAACAATTTCGGTGTCGTTTTCGCTGTATTTAGAAGCATTCTCCAACAAGTTTTGTAGGATGAGGTCAAAACTCAAAACATCCATTTCCACAGCGATTTCCGAATCGGTTTCTAATCGCAATTTTTGCGGTATTAACACATTATATTTTTGGACTAATTTAGAAACATGCTGCACTAAATCAACCTCTTCTGGAAACAACTCAAAACCAGTTTTCTCCATTCTAGAAGTCGCTAAAATGTTGTTAATCAAATGATTTAATCGCTCCGACTCTTGCGCTGCCTTTCCCAATACCATTTGCATTTTATCTGGCTCAAGTTTTCTTCGCATCAGGGTTTCTATATTCAATTTTATGGCTGCCAACGGAGAATTCAATTCATGGGTCACGGCTAGCATAAAGTTTTGTTCTTGTTTGGCTAAGTCTAATTCCTTTTTATGCGCTTTTTTGATCAGGTAAAACCCTGTCAGCAAAATGACTAAGAATACGCCACCTTCCCCTAAAATCATCATTTTCTTTTTGAAGAATACGGTATCCAAATGCTGTTTTTCTATTATTTGATGCGCCTTATCAAATGAAGCCCCCAAATCTACAATCACCTTTTCTAAACCGATAATTTCAGCGTTAAGCTCAAAAATTAAATACGTCCACCAAAAAAATTGAAGAATAGTGTATCCCATCAAAACATAGATGAATACTGAAATATGTCGTTCGTTTAATTTCATAGAGCACAAAAAAAGCCAAAGGTAGAAAATGCAATCACTTTCCAACTTTGGCTTCCCAATTTTTTAGCTTTTTACTATTTAGCCCATTCCGCTAAATTGGCTTTGTTTCTTTTAATGTAAGCATCATATTTTGCTTCTTCACTCATAGCCAACGCTTCTTTCGCTGTTTTTACAGCCATTTTCACGTCTCCATTTGCAGCATACGCTTCCGATAAAACCGTTAAATTCCAAAATTTCTTTTGTTGAGAAGTCGATTTAATCGCTAAATCCAAAGCTTCTTTTTTGTCGCCACCATTCTCTAATAAATAACTAGCTGCCTTGTTGTATACACTAAAACTTCCGTCTGCTTTTTTTACCGATTCTGCTAAAATCACTTTAGCCAACTCATTGGTGTTGGCTGTAATTTCAAATCCTACTTTCACCTTATCCCAATACAAACTCAACACACATGAATTGTTTGTGATTTGGTCGATAGAATAAAGCATGCTTTCAGTCATTTCTGATTTTTGAGGTACACCCACTACACGTACAACATCGCTAGCACTGGTGTATTTATCTACTCCCCATCCATCTACATACGAACTGATAATAAAAGTCCATTCGGTTTCAAACGGTACAATGTATAGCGCATATTTACCCGCTTTTACTTCTTTGCCACCAATCATTACATCGGTACTAAATTCAATTTTGGTAGATGCATTGGCACCTGCTCTCCATGTTTCTCCGTAAGGTACTAAATCACCAAAAGTGGTTCTTCCTTTCACTCCCGGACGTGAGTAATCCATAGATATATCTGTTACCCCCATTCTTTGCGTAAAACTAGCGTGAGGACTTGGTTGTGGTAGTTCTTGAGCGCCTACGTTGGCACTAAATAAAGCGACCATCATAATAGCCACTAACGATTTAATTTTTTTCATATCGATTGAATTTGATTTATTTCTCGCAATATTAACCAATCCATAAATACCAAAAGTGGATATGACCAGATTAATAATTAATTAACTATCCTTTTTTTCCCACTTCATACTCTTTTTCTACCTAAATTTGCAGTCCATTTTAAAGAAAAAAACTGAATATAATGAGCAACGATTACGGCATACAAGATGCGCTTAAGCAACTTGGAATTCAAGAATTAAACGCAGGTACATCTACTGGTAAAGACTTTTTTGGTAACGGACCAGTTTTTGAATCTACTTCTCCGGTTGACGGTAAAGTGATTGGAAAAATTTCTTCTACCACCGCAGATGATTATAGCAAAATGATGGACAAAGCTCAAGGGGCTTTTAAAGAATGGCGTGTAGTCCCTGCTCCTATTAGAGGTGAGTTTGTGCGTCAATTTGGAAATAAATTACGTGACCTTAAGGATCCACTCGGAAGATTAGTTTCATACGAAATGGGAAAATCTTTGCAAGAAGGTTGGGGTGAAGTGCAAGAAATGATTGATATCTGTGATTACGCGGTGGGTTTATCTCGTCAGTTGCACGGTTTGACTATTAAATCTGAACGTCCTATGCATCACATGCAAGAGCAATATCATCCATTAGGAACTATTGGTGTGATTTCTGCTTTTAACTTTCCAGTAGCTGTTTGGGCTTGGAACGCTGCAATTGCATGGGTTTGTGGAGATACTGTTGTTTGGAAAGCATCTGAAAAAGCACCTATGTGTGGAATAGCTTGTCAGAATATTTTCAACATGGTGGCTGCCGAAAATGATGTTCCTGAAGGGCTTTCTAACATCATCACCGGTGATTATAAAGTAGGAGAAATGATGACTACTGATAAACGTGTACCTCTTGTTTCTGCCACTGGTTCTATCCGTATGGGTAAAATTGTTGGGCAAGCAGTGGCGGCTCGTTTAGGTAAATCAATTCTTGAATTAGGTGGAAACAATGCCATTATTGTTACCCCAGAAGCGGACATGGAAATGACCGTGATTGGTGCGGTATTTGGCGCAGTAGGAACTGCTGGTCAACGTTGTACTTCAACCCGTAGATTAATAATTCACGAATCTGTTTACGATAAAGTAAAAGATTTGGTAATGAAAGCATACGATCAAATCAAAATTGGAAACCCGTTAGATCCTTCTAACCACATGGGGCCACTTATTGATACTGATTCTGTCGCATTATACACCGCAGCATTAGAAAAACTAAAAGCCGAAGGCGGAACGATAGTTCGTGAAGGTGGCGTTTTAGAAGGTCCTGGTTTTGAAACCGGATGTTATGTTAAACCGGCCATTTGCGAAGGTGAAATAGGATATAAAATTATTCAAGACGAAACATTTGCACCTATTTTATACCTACTTAAATACAGCACTTTTGACGAAGCCATCGAACTTCAAAATGGTGTGGTACAAGGGTTATCATCGGCTATCATGACCAACAATATGCGTGAAGCGCAACTTTTCTTATCTGCTTCCGGTTCTGATTGTGGAATTGCAAACGTAAATATCGGTACTTCAGGTGCAGAGATTGGCGGTGCTTTCGGTGGCGAAAAAGAAACCGGTGGTGGACGTGAGTCTGGTTCTGATGCTTGGAAAGCGTACATGAGACGTCAAACCAATACCATCAACTACGGTACAGATTTACCACTAGCGCAAGGCATTAAATTTGATTTTTAGCATCCTCCGAAGCCTTGGCGTAGGAGAATTACAATACATAGATTAAAGGCTATTCTCAAAAAAGGCTGTTTCAAAAGATTCAGCCTTTTTTTATGCGCTTTTTCGTTTCCATTTATCACCTACATTTGCCGCTTCAAAATTTCAAATGAAAAGCAACAATCTTACAGCACATCTGGCGGTTTTGGGCGCCAACATAATTTACGGAGTTACCTTCTCTGTGGCCAAAGATGTGATGCCTGATTACCTCACCCCAAATGCTTTTATTTTAGTGAGAGTCACGGGAGCGGTGCTATTGTTTTGGCTACTTGCAAAAGCTCTGCGGATCAACGAAACCATTCAAAAAAGAGACTGGTTGCGATTGGGTTTAGCCGGCTTTTTTGGTGTTGCCGCTAATCAGCTCTTATTCTTTCAAGGGTTATCGCTAACCACACCTATCAATGCCGCTATTATTATGACCGTAAACCCGGTTATGGTATTAATCATTGCAGCGGTAGTACTCCGAAACAAGATTACCCTAACCAAATCGGTTGGGATAGTATTAGGACTTAGTGGCGCTCTTCTTCTCAATACGTATGTGAATGATCAATGGGTAATTCCGTCATTTAACGGAGGCACTTCTACGGGCGATCTGTTAGTTTTTATTAATGCCACTTCCTACGCTATTTACATGGTAATTATTAAACCGGTTATGCAAAAGTATAATCCGGTAACCGTTATTAAATGGATATTCACCTTTGGTTTTATCTATGTTTTACCCTTCGGATTCACCCAATTAATAGCGACCGATTTTGGGTCTATTCCACGTTTTGTGTATGCCGAAATTACCTTTGTGGTTATTGCTACCACATTTTTTGCCTACTTATTTAATATCTACGGACTCAAAAAATTGAACCCTTCTACGGTAAGTATTTACATTTATTTACAACCATTTTTCGCTACCGTGGTGGCTTTAATGTGGGGAAAGGATGATTTGAGTTTTATAAAAATTGTTTCAGCCGCATTAATTTTCGCAGGTGTTTACCTGGTAAGCAAGCGGCAAAAAAGAAGCCTTTAACACCCCCTTTTTCGCAATTTCCATACAGAAAAAAATGGATTAATTAGGGCAAATCGAACCCTATTCCTACGCATTTTTAGGTGTAAATACTTCCTACCTCAATTTCCAAATAGGCCATAGCCATTTTTTAATTCGCTGATTTTCTGTATCTTTTGAGCTTCAAACCTAAGCTATATGGAAGTTCTTGATTTTATTACGATTTTGGTGGTATTAGCCGCATTTTTTCTATTCGTTAACGTAAAACTATTAAAACTCCCCTCCACCATCGGACTCATGATATTGGCGTTGAGCTTATCCCTATTCATTATTTTTGGTGAAGTGGTTTTTAGCTCCCTCAAATCGATAGCTAGCGACCTGATGACCGAGTATGATTTTTCAAAAGTTCTCTTTCAGGTCATGCTTAGTTTCTTGCTCTTTGCTGGAGCCTTAGAGCTAGACCTTCGAAAATTGGGGGAAGAAAAATGGGTGATTTTTATTCTAGCCACCACCGGAGTTCTTATTTCCACTTTTGTAGTAGGCTATGCCATGTATTTCTTGTTACCATTGGTCGGTCTTCAACTTGATTTGATATTATGCCTTCTTTTTGGAGCACTAATATCTCCCACCGACCCAATAGCGGTTTTGGCAATGATTAAAAAAACAACCGTATCCAAAAGCTTGGAAGCTCAAATTGCAGGCGAATCGCTTTTTAATGATGGTATCGGAGTAGTGGTTTTCTTAACCATTTTGCATATTGCCACTTCCGGAGTAGGTGGTCATATTGACCCTTCCGGAATTGCGATGTTGTTTGGCCAGGAGGTTTTTGGCGGAATTGCCCTCGGTGCGCTCTTCGGTTTTGCAGGTCTCAAATTACTGATACTCATTGATAATGATCATACCGAAATAGAAGTTTTAGTCACCTTATCTATGGTACTTGCCGGAGCAAGTATTGCACATAGTCTTCACGTATCTGGTCCACTAGCCATGGTAGTTATGGGCCTATTTGTTGGAAATAAAGGGCGTAGCGAGCAACTTGAAAATGCAGCTGGAGAATACGTTTATAAATTTTGGCACTTAATGGACGAAGCAATGAACGCCATATTATTTATACTAATAGGACTCCAAATCATTGTCATTCATTGGAACACCCATTACGTTTTGGCTGCTAGTTTTGCAATTGCGGTGGTTTTATTGGCTCGCCTTTTAGGCGTAGGTATACCCATCTCCCTATATCGAATTAAAGGAATAATTCCCAAGTACACCGTGCGTATTTTAACATGGAGTGGACTTCGAGGCGGTATTTCTGTGGCATTAGCCCTCTCGCTTTACGAATATGGAAAATTGGGGGACCTTCCAATGGAAAATGTAGATTTAATTACCGTTATGACCTACTGCGTAGTGTTATTTTCTATTGTAGTACAAGGGCTTACCGTAAAAAAACTATTTGCCAAAGCAGCCGAAAATTTACCGGATACGGAATAAAACAAAGGCAAAATTGCACCATATCCCCCCATAAGTAATACGTTTTTAGTCGCATACATTTTCCACTCGTCTGATGTATCTTTGCACCCTTAAAATTAGAAGCAGATGCTAAAGTCAATGACGGGGTTTGGGAAAGCCATGGGAATACGTGGGGATTTATCTTACAATGTGGAGATACGCTCATTAAACAGCAAGCAAACCGATATTTACGTTCGGATGCCAAATGTTTATAAATCGAAAGAATTGGATTTAAGAACCATTCTTTCGAAAGCCTTATCGCGAGGAAAAATTGAACTTTCACTAAATATTCATGGACCTGCAGTGGAATCACAGCAAACCATTAATGTAGAATTAGCCAAATTTTACCATCAGGAAATCAAAAATTTAGCCGGTGCTTTAAATGAAGGTACCGAAAATTTATTGACTACCGTTCTAAAAATGCCGGATGTGATGGTGAGCAAAACTGCGGTTTTAGAAACTGAGGAATGGACCTTTATTTTAGGTTTAGTGCAAGAAGCGATTGTAAAACATGCCGAATTTAGAGATGCCGAAGGGTTGACCTTAGAAAACGATTTTAAAGACCGTATTAATGAAATTACACGACTCTTAGTAGAAGTGGATAAATACGAAAGTATTCGTGTGGAATCCGTACGAGAGCGTTTAAACAAAGGTGTTGAAGAACTTGCCAAAAACGAAAATTTAGACAAAAACCGTCACGAACAAGAAATTATTTATTACATCGAAAAATTGGATATCAACGAAGAAAAAGTGCGTTTAAATGCCCATTTAAAATACTTTGTGGAAACCATGAATCAAGGTGGAATAGCGGGTAAAAAACTAGGCTTTATTACCCAGGAAATGGGAAGAGAAATAAATACATTAGGCTCAAAAGCATACCACCAAGACATTCAAAAAATTGTGGTACAAATGAAAGACGAGCTAGAAAAAATTAAAGAGCAAGTGCTAAACGTATTGTAGCAATGCAAGAAAAATTAGTTATCATATCAGCTCCATCTGGCGCAGGTAAATCAACCATTGTTGGACGAGTTTTACCGCATTTTAAAAACTTGAAATTCTCTATTTCTGCTACCTCTCGTCAGCCTAGAGGAGAAGAAAAAGATGGCGAACACTACTACTTTTTATCGCCCGATGAATTTAGGGAAGCCATTAGCAACAATGCTTTTATAGAATGGGAAGAAGTATATCCAGATAATTTTTACGGTTCCCTTAAAAGTGAAGTTGAAAGACTATGGAAAGCTGGGAAAGCGGTAATTTTTGACATTGATGTGGTGGGAGCGTTAAACTTAAAAAAGCAATTTGGCAAAAAAGCGATTGCCATTTTTATTCAACCCCCTAGCGAAAAAGAATTAGAAAACAGATTGCGTGGACGAGGTACGGATACCGAAGAAAAAATTCAAACAAGATTAGGAAAGGCCAAAGAAGAATTGGCAAGAGCACCCGAATTTGATGTGGTGGTTGTCAATGATGATTTGGACAAGGCAACCAAAGAGGCTTACGAAATAATCGAAACGTTTTTGGATAACTAAATTTCTTGAGTCCTTCCCCTCCCCTTTTTAGTTTCTGGGGTTAAAAGCAAAACCAAAATGAACAAAAACATCGGCTTATTTTTCGGTACATTCAACCCCATACATGTGGGGCATTTGATACTCGCCAATTTTATGGCGCAGCAACCCGATATAGACCAAGTTTGGATGGTGGTAACTCCCCGAAACCCTTTCAAATCTAAAGACACTTTGCTCGAAGATATTCACCGGTTAGCTTTGGTACGCGAGGCGGTAGATGCCAACCCGCTATTGGAGGCAAGTAACGTTGAATTTGATTTACCTCAACCCAATTACACCGTAAATACCTTAGCCGTTTTAGCCGAAAAGCACCCCAACAAAAAGTTTACCCTAATTATGGGCGAGGATAATTTACGCAGTTTTCATAAGTGGAAAAACTACGAAGTTATTCTTGAAAACCATTCGGTATTAGTGTACCCACGAATGTATACCGAATCGGAAAAAGTGGAGATATCAGCACAAGCCAAAACCTTGGAAAATCACCCCAAAATAAAGTTGGTAGATGCTCCTTTGATGAAAATTTCGTCTAGTGTAATTCGCCAAATGATTACCGAAGGAAAGGACGTGCAATACATACTTACACCTGAAGTTTTTAAGTACGTTGATGAAATGAATTTTTATAGATAATGACGGTTAAAGTTCTCATAATTCGGTTTAGTTCTATTGGTGATATTGTATTAACCACCCCGGTAATTCGAAATATCAAGCAACAGTTGAATGAAGGTGACGTGGAGGTCCATTTTTTAAGTAAAACCCAATTCAAAGGAATTTTAGAACATAATCCGTACATTGATAAATTGCATTTAATTGACGATAAAGTTGCTCCAATTCTAGATGAACTGAAAGAAGAACGATACGATTATATTTTTGATTTGCACCGTAATTTACGTTCCGCTCAGGTAAAACGAGGATTAGGAATAATGCATTTCACCTTTAAGAAATACAATATTCAGAAATGGATTTTGGTCAATTTCAAAGTCAACAAAATGCCCGATATGCATATTGTAGACCGCTATATGGAAACAACCAAAGCGTTCAATATTGTGAACGATAATAAAGGCTTAGACTATTTTATCCCTACAAAGGACGAGGTGGATTTAGCCAACTTTCCTAAAGAATTCCAATCCGGATTTGTTGCATTTGCCATAGGCGGACAACACGAGGGTAAAATGCTTCCCAATCACAAAATTATTGAAATATGCAATGGGTTGAATTCTCCCGTAATTCTATTGGGCGGTAAGGAAGATGCGCAAAACGGAGCAGAAATTGCACAAGAATCGACCAACGCTGTTTTTAATGCCTGCGGTAGGTTTAATTTAAACCAAAGCGCATCGCTACTCCAACAATCAAAAGCTGTAATTACCCATGACACCGGTTTAATGCACATTGCATCGGCACTCAAAAAGAAAGTTATTTCCATTTGGGGCGCCACCGTTCCGGAGTTTGGAATGTATCCGTACCTACCAGGTGAAGGCTCAAAAATTATTGAGCCCGAAGGCGTTTCTCGTCCGTATTCCAAACTAGGAAACAAACAATGGTACAAAGCTGCCTTTAAGGGGATGGAAAAAATTGATGTAGCAGAAGTTGTGGAGGCGGTAGAGAATTGAATGTTACTTTTCTATGTATTTATAAGCCTCCTTTGAGTTCACTAAGGTACCTGTGCTAGCATAGTTTAATTGTATGTTTAAAGTGTCATTATGAATTCGATACAAATAGACCACAGACTCAGTCCTATTTGCTATTCTTTCAACACTACTAAAAACAAGTTGGGTTCCAGTCATTTTGGATATTCGTTGATTATATTCAGAAATATGCCTACCTGCTTTGAACCTCTGAATTATTGCGCTGTCAAAAAATATTGAGCCTGCAGAATAAACATTTTGATTATCAATGATCTGATAATATATAAATTGAGACGATTCATTAGGCATAGGAACCCAGTTCATTGTTGTATCCTTTAAATGATAGCCAGCTTCATCCATTAATGGTTTCATAAGATTATATTGCTCGTAATTTTTTATCAACGTATCAATTCCGTTATGATATATGTATAGCTCGTTACTATGAATAGATATCATAGTATTCAATTCATTTCTACATGAAATGAATAAAAGTAATGAGGTTACAAATAACCCCATTACCGTATATTTTCTTATTCCTAACATTATTTTATTGAAGTGATTTCATATAATTGGTAAATTGAACTCCTAAAATCATAGGATCCAAAATTAGTTTAGCACCAGTAGAAGCATCTGTTTGCACTTTTAATTCCAGTTTTTCTTCTTCTGACAAAGTAACAAATTCTCCAAGAGTGACATTCTCACGAAGCTGTAAAGAAATAATCTCATTACATGGCAGCGTACCGCAGCCGAATGGCTCCGTTGGACTTGCTAACCCTAAGGGTATTGCCCATCTTCCACCTGCGCAACCACCTGCACTTTGTGCTGTAGAATAATCAATATTCCCATGTGCATCCACATTATAAACAAATGCTTGGTTTCCATTACAATACATCCATAAAGCTGCATCCGATGTGATGCTTGCAAAAATTGCAAATAAAATAATAAATACTTTTTTCATAATAAGTTGTTTTAAATAAGGTTCCTACTCTTGAGGTTTTTCAGATTTCACCACTCTGGATAAATTTAAGTTGTCGACAATTAAAATTAGAGTATCGCAAATCAAAAAAAAAATGATTCCCACAAGGTTTTTGCGATATTAATCACTTAGGATTTGATTTCGCTATTTTTTTCCAACTTGTCATATTTAAACATTGTACGTAAATTTGTACAAAATCCAGCGCAATGATGACAGCCACAATTTCCGAATTCAGAAAAAACATAAAAAGCTATTTCAATAAAGTCATAGATAATTTTGAGCCTTTAATTATTAACCGAGGAAAAGATTCTTTAGTGGTAATTTCTTTAGATGAATATAATTCATTGAACGCTACGCAGCATGAAATGTCGTCTGAAGCTAACTTGAAAAGGTTGAATGCTTCCATCGAGGAGTTTAGAAATGGTAAATCTTTTGTTAAAGAATTAATTGAGGAATGATTCTAGCCTTTTCCGAAAAATCTTGGGAGGATTATTTGTATTGGCAAAAGATGGACAAAAAAAAGCTAAAACGAATAAACGCCCTAATCAAAGATATCAAACGACATCCATTTGAAGGAATAGGAAAACCAGAATCCTTGAAACATCGTTTCAAAGGCTTATGGTCACGAAGAATTGATGATGAACATCGGTTAATTTACGAAGTTACGGAGGAAAGAATCCAAATTATTAAATGTAGGTTTCATTACGATTAACTCCGAACTTCCGTCTTCCGTCTTCGCACTTCGCACTTCCGTCTCCAACCTACATCCAAACCTTAGTTCCTTCCGTACAATTCTGACAGATATCAATGTTCTTACGCGATTGAATAATCGAATTTCTAAATCCTTTGTAGGTCTCGTTATGCCAAATATCTTGAAAAGTGTGGTTTTCTAATTTACCCATTTGATACTTCGCGTCTTTATCAAAACAGCATGGCACAATATCACCATCCCAAGTAATTACGGCTGAGTGCCATAAGCGCCAACAATGATTTCGTAGCTTGTTTTTAATCTCATATTTCCCTTCCGAATTAAGCTTATATCGAGAATATTTTTGGTCGGTAGGCAATAGCGGAGAGCCATTTTTGTAATCGTAAATCTGTGCTGTTTTTAGCGCCACTTCATCCACACCCATTTTATTTGCCAACGCATGTAAATCATCAATTTGATGTTCGTTATGCTTCACTACCAAGAATTGAAAAATCACTTTTGGAGAACTCGAATTCAACCTTTTTTTGGCCGCAATTATGTTTTCGGTACCTTGCAATACTTTAGCTAATTCGCCATGAACCCGATACTGCTCATATACTTCCTGAGTAGTTCCATCCATAGAAATAATGAGTCGGTCTAATCCGGAATGGATAATTTCTTCGGCCACCTCATCCGTAATGAAATGGGCATTGGTGGAGGTGGAAGTAAATATTTTTTTATCGGATGCATACTTTACCATTTTCAAAAACTGCTTATTAATAAACGGTTCGCCTTGAAAATAAAAAGTAAGGTAAATCAATTTCTTCGCCACCTGGTCAATGATTTTCTCAAACAGTTTTGGGTCTAAGTTTCCGGTAGGACGTGAAAACATTTTCAACCCACTTGGGCACTCCGGACAACCTAAATTACACGCGGTGGTCGGCTCAATGCTTAGACTAATAGGCTCACCCCATTGAATAGGTTTCTTGGTTAATCGAGAAACATAATATCCAATAATTAACTTAAGCCCATTAGCCACGCGGCTAAATGTTAGTTTTTTGAATAAATGGATATTGTCGTGTAACATAATTGAGGCAAATGTAAATTTATAAAGTGGGACTTAATAAAATGGGTCGTTTTAATAAATTATGGTTTGATAAAACGACTAGAAAAAAAAAGATACCTTTGTTTACTATTTACAGTTTAGTGTAAACAATGAAAGAAAAAATACTTCAATATCTAAAAGTGCATTTGGAAGCTTCCCCAAAGGAAATTGCAGATGCTGTAGGTTGTAGTCGCCAATTGGTTCACCGCTATTTGACACAACTCCTAGCCAATAGTCAGGTAGAGAAAATAGGTAAACCGCCTTTGGTTTTTTATCAGTTTACCGATAAACAAATTTCTAAAGTTGCGGAAGAAGTTTCAGAATATGAAACCCTTGATTTCATTGAAATTACGGTTGACGGCAGATACCTAAAAGGAATAAAAGCCTTTCAATATTGGTGTGAAATCAGGAACCAACCCTTTCAAAAAACGCTAGATGAATATCGCTTAACACTCACAAAATACGAGCGATTCAATCAACATGGATACATTGATGGCACCACCAAATTAACTGGCACTAAAGGCTTTACTGAATTTGGGTTAACCAAATTACTTTACCTTGATTTTTACGCTATAGAACGATTTGGCAAAACCAAATTGGGTAAATTAATTCATTACGGAAAGCAAAGTCAGAGTCGCAAATTAATAGCCGAAATCATCGAATTAGCCACTCCGAGAATTGCGTCTATCGTCAAAGAATATAAAATTGATGCGGTAGGGTACATCCCTCCTACACTACCTAGAGAAGTCCAAATTATGACTGAACTAGAACGAGGATTCGGGCTCAAATTACCACACCTAAAAATTACCAAAGTAAAGGGTGACATAGTGGTACCGCAAAAGGCATTATCAAAAATTAAAGACCGGATTTTGAATACCCAAAAAAGTATTGTGGTCCGCGACACTAACAAATACGACACAGTATTGCTGATTGATGATGCTGTAGGCTCGGGGGCGACACTCAATGAAACTGCTTTGAAAATGGTGAAAAAAGGGGTCGCCAAAAAAGTAATTGGAGTGGCGATTACTGGAAGTTATAAAGGATTTGAAGTATTAAACGAAGCATAGAATGAAGGCGAAATTATTCATTGTTATTTTGATGATTTTAACGTCCTCTTGCCAAGAGGAAGAAAAGGTTGTTGCTCCAAAAAAAAACCTATATGATAACAACTTCATAAGTCCTGTGGTAATGGAAAAACTAGATGATTTCATCGGTGGTTACAATAGTTTAAAACCAACTAATGACAGTCCCCTTTTTTACAATTTGGTTATTTTTAGCGATGAATCCTCCTGTTATGTATCGTTTATGGAATCTCCACAAAATTACAATCACCAAGAAATAATTGGGCATTTTAAATTTGAAGGAAAAACAATCATTGTTTATCTGGATGATTCTCGATGTTCTTACGATTTTATCAAGATTGAAAATCTTGATAATCAGCTCATTGAAGATTTAACCGATATTTCAGACACCAATAATATAACAACACATAATAACTACACGGCAAACTTTATTATTTATGAAATAATTGGTCCAGATCAATTAATTTACGTCCCATTTTAATAACACAAAACATGAACTCATTCACCAACAAAATATTCATGGTCCGGCCAGCAAACTTCGGAATGAACACCGAAACGGCAGGAACAAATTCATTTCAAACTAAAATACTGCTCGATAAGGCGGAGGTAATTCGCGAAAAAGCGAAAGAAGAATTTGATACCATGGTCGCAAAAATTAGGCTAGCGGGAGTTGATGTGCAGGTTTTTAATGATTCCGAATCTCCCATAAAACCAGACGCAGTTTTTCCTAATAATTGGATTACCACGCATCAAAATGGGACGGTTATATTGTACCCTATGCTTGCCAACAATCGCCAATTTGAGGTGAGAATGGATATTGTAAATCAATTACGCCCGACTCAAATTCAAGATTTTAGAGATGACAATAAACCCACCCAAATATTGGAAGGAACGGGTAGCGTTATTTTCGACCATCAGTCCAAAGTGATGTACCTCTGTCACTCACCAAGAACAGATCAATCTTTAGCCAAAAAGCTCGCTGAACAATTTGATTTTACCATTTGTAGTTTTGATGCCACCGACCATCAAAATATTGCGATTTACCACACCAATGTGCTTATGTTTGTGATGCACGATATTGTAGGAATTGGATTAGAAACCATAAAAAATGTGGAAGAACGGGAGCGCGTAATTGAAACCATTCATGCCTCGGGAAAGCAAATTTTGGATTTATCGTATTATCAAATCACCCAATTTGCGGGCAATATGATTCAACTAAAAAACAACGTAGGAGAATTTGTTTTAGTGGCTTCACAAACGGCTTGGGATTCATTAAACTCCGCACAAAAAAGAACGATTCAGGATAAAACAAAGGTGATTCCGGTAGCTATTCCAACCATTGAAACCTATGGTGGAGGAAGTGCAAGATGTATGATTGCTGAGAATTACCTATAAAAAATAAGAGACTAAATAAAATACCATTGCATAATAAATTGAAAACAAAAAGTATGAAAGTAGGCGTTAAATTAGGAGCAATAATGAGCCTTATGCTCGTTTCCATGATGGGAATGGCACAAGAAAAAAAAGCATTAACACCCGCAGACTTGCCCGATTGGCATCATTTAAGTGGTACCCGAATTTCGAATGATGGATCATGGGTGGTATATCAAGTAAGCCCTAATGTGGGTGATGGAATCCTTCATCTTAAGAATCCTGATACAGGAGTTGAAAAAACTTTTGAACGGGGGCATAAAGCACAATTTTCAGCGCATAGCAATTACATCGTTTTTATGATTAAGCCACAATTGGACTCATTGCGTAAAATGAAATTAAACGATGTTCCAAAATCTAAAATGCCCTCTGATACCATGGCCATTTACCTTTTTGAACAAGATACGCTCATGAAGTTTGACGGAATCAAATCCTACAAAATGTCATCTGAAGGAAGTGATTGGATTTCATTCATGTACAAAAAACCGCAAAAAGATTCAAAACCTTCCAATACTGATAAAAAGAAGAAAAAGAAGAAGAAAAAATCCAAAAAAGACGACCAACCTAAAAGCACTAAAAAACCTATTCAACGTAAAACAAGCGATTTGGTTATGCTGAATCCGGTGACAGGTGATAAAAAACAAATCAAAAATGTGGATGATTTCGCTATTTCAGAATATGGAAATAGTATTGGATATATTCGCTCATTTGGCGATACTATTGACAGTACAGGCGTATATTGGTTTGACAATAAAAACAATATCCTAGACACTTCATTTGTAGGCTTGGGCAACGCGAAGAAACCTACATTTAATGAAGAAGGAAGCGAATACGTATGGATTCTTTCGGCCGATACCGGAAAAGCGAAAGCGTATGCATTGTACAGTACCAGAGGGAATCACGGTACGCGAATTATTGTAGATACCAATGACCGTTTTCTACCTACCGGTCATACCGTGAGTGAAAATGGACGCATCTATTTTTCACGAAACGGACAACGTTTGTATTTTGGCACCGCTGAAAGACCTGTAGAGGAACCCAAAGATTCAATCGTAGCCAATGAAAAAGCGCAATTGGATGTGTGGAATTGGCAAGATTTAAAAATTCAACCGATGCAGTTACTCCGCAAATCTCGAGATGAAAAGAAAACCTATTTAGCCGTTTTTAATATTAATGCGCAAAAAGTGGTTCCACTAGAAACCGATTCTACCAACCGAATTTCTGTGGGAAAACAAGGTAACGCCCAATACGCTTTAGTGACCGAATCAAAAAATTATGAATTAAGTGGAAGCTGGCGCGTGCCATTTCCTAATGATTATTACCGATTGGATGTAACTACAAGTAAAAAGGAATTGATTAAAAAAGCGCTTGCCTACAGCGTAAGTTTGTCGCCATCTGGAAAGCATTTTGTGTATTTCAATCCAAACGAACGAGCTTGGTATAGCGTTGATTTAACTACCAAAAAGGAAATTAACATAACGCAAAAATTAACAGATGCTGGGGTAAATCTGGTGGATTTACAACAAGAAATGCCTTTGGAACCCAGTTCATATCGAGTTTCGGGTTGGACCGAAGATGAAAAATCAATTTTAATTAATTCCGAATACGATATTTATATCGTGGACATTTCAGGTCAACAAGACCCTGTTTCACTTACCAACGGAATGGCAGCGAAAAATCATTTACGCATTTGGTTTCAAAACTTTGATTGGGATTTGGATTATGTAAATCTAGATTCTACTATGATGTTTCAAGCTTTTAACAAAGACAATAACCAAGCAGGTTGGTTATTACGCAATGGAAAAACCGGAGAAATCAGCACCTTAAAAATGGGCGATTATTCGGTTAATTATCTAGCAAAAGCGGAATACACCAACCGTTTTATTTACCGATTAGGAGATTTTGAGGTGTATCCCGATTTAAACTATTCGGCTGCTTCAACGGATGGTAAAATCACTGCCAATCAATTTTCGGAAGCTACGGTGGTGTCCAATGCACTACCCGAACAAAAAGATTTCTTATGGGGTTCGGTAGAAAAATACTACTGGAAAGACGACCAAGGCGTAGACCAAAAAGGGTTATTGTATTACCCCGAAAACTTTGATTCTGCGCGTAAATATCCGGTAATGATTTATTTCTACGAGAAAAGTTTCACCACCGAATTTCAACGCAAAACATTCCGCCCATCGCATTCTACCATTGCCATACCGTTATACACTAGTAACGATTATTTAGTACTCGTACCCGACATTCATTATGGTACAGGTCACCCAGGAAAAGATGGATTGCATGCCGTGGTGAGTGGTGCAAAATCGCTGACCCACAAACCATTTGTGAACGCATCCAAAATGGCTATTCAAGGTCAAAGTTGGGGTGGCTACCAAGTAGCGTATATTGTAACTCAAACCAATATGTTTGCCGCAGCCATGGCCGGAGCACCGGTGAGTAATATGACCTCTGCTTATGGTGGTATTCGTTGGGGTAGTGGAATGAGTAGACAATTTCAATACGAACAAACGCAAAGTAGAATTGGTCAAACCCTGTGGGATGGATTTGATTTATACGTTGAAAATTCTCCGGTATTTCATCTACCTAATGTAACCACTCCTCTACTGATTATGCATAACGACAACGATGGCGCAGTGCCGTATTACCAAGGAATTGAAATGTTTATGGGAATGCGTAGACTGCAAAAACCCGCATGGTTACTAATTTACAATAATGAGCAACACAACCTACGTAAAATGCCAAACCGACTGGATTTAAGTTTACGTATGTTCCAATTTTTTAATCATTATTTGAAAGGCGAACCTATGCCAAAATGGATGAGTGAAGGTGTGCCTGCCGTAGACAAAGGGAAGGATTACGGATTTGATTTAGACTAATTTGCTTTTTTAATGTTATTTTGTAAGTATGGAAAATCAGGATGTTAGATGGCTTCAACGATTTGCAAACTATAAAAAGGCTTTTGCACAATTGGCACGGTTTATAGCAAACACCAAGCTAAATGAAATGGAGGAACAAGGGCTAATTAAGTCGTTTGAATACACCTACGAATTGGCGTGGAAAACCTTACAGGATTTATTGAAAGAAAAAGGCTATTCTGATGTGATTGGACCCAAACCCGTCATTGCACAAAGCTTTACAGACGGATACATTACTGATGGCGAAGGTTGGAAGAAAATGCATTTTAGCAGGAATCTAACTAGTCATACTTATGATGAGCAAACGGCCAAAGACATTGTGGAAGGTATCCGAAACCAGTACTTTGAATTATTATCCGAATTAGTTCAATCGCTTGAAAAACAAACGGTAAAATACCATTAGCCATGCCTACGAATCAACATAAATACGGATTATCTGCACCTATTTTAAACGGCCTGATTCAGGAAATTACAAAAAATTCAAAGGTGTCTAAAATCGTATTATTTGGTTCTAGAGCAAAGGGAAATTATCGCGAAGGTTCAGACATAGATATTGCTCTTTTTGGGGCAGAAATCAATACAAACGACCTGTTGCAAATGGCATCCGATTTGGAAAACATCATCTTTCCGTACCAAATTGATTTGGTTATTTTTGATAGAATTACAGCACCAAAATTAAAAGAACATATTGAAAGAGTTGGGGTGGAATTGCACCCATTAACGCATCAAAACATATTAGAATAAGGAAATGAAAAACGTATTTGACAAGGAAGTATCCAACGAAATAATAGGTAGAATCAACCAGTTAAATCATGAAACAAAACCGGTTTGGGGTAAAATGAACGTAGGTCAAATGCTAGCCCATTGTAATGTGACCTATGACATGGATTTTACAGACGATTTTCCAAAAGCTACTGGAATGAAAAAATTTCTGTTAACCTTATTCATAAAAAATGGCGTGGTTGGCGAAAAACCATATCCCAAAAATGGAAGAACGGCTCCTCAATTTCTCATTACAGATAAGCGTGTTTTTGAAGACGAAAAAACCAAATTGATCCATTACATTACCAAAGTGCAACAATTGGGTACCTCACATTACGAAGGAAGAGCATCCGTTTCATTTGGCGAACTCAAAGCAAACGAATGGAATAATATGTTTTACAAACATTTAGACCATCATTTATCACAGTTTGGTGTGTAAAAGAAGAGTGATTAATTTGTCTAAGATGTAGATTCTTAATTACTTTTGAAAGAGATTCCTAACAAAAATGTTTTTCAAATTACGTCCACTTCATCTGTATTGCATTCTTTTAGCATTCCTATTTCTACCCCAAGAAACGAGTGCGCAAATAAATTTAAGCAATGGCTTAGTGGCGCATTTTACGTTTGATGGAAATGCGTTAGACTCCAGTCCGCTTGGAATAAACGGGACGGTAAACAATGCGACTCTAACTCCCGGGATAAACAGCAATGCAGACAGTGCCTACTTTTTTAATGGACTGGATGCGTATGTGGACTGCGACACGAATAATCGAGGAATTTCAAATCAGCTTTCTATCAGCGTATGGGTGAAAACTACCATGCTAAACATAGGCTGGGTTGTGGGCAAATACGATTGGCATGTGGATAAAGGTTTTGCCATTCAAATCAAAGATGGTCAACCATTTGTGAGCGGTCGTAATGGTAACAACCAGTATTTTTCTACCTTCCGTACCCATGCAACCATTTTGGTAAACGATGGTAACTGGCACCATTTAACCGCCATAATGAACGGTAATTCTTGGAGCATGTATACTGACTGCCAATTGGATACCACCATAACCGCGGGCACCTCACTTTCTGCACTCGATAATCCCGAACCTTTGGCCATTGGCTACTACCCTTTGGGTGGTGGTACTTTTAACCATAATTATTTTGAAGGCGCTATAGATGAAGTCCGTATCTATAATAGAACGCTAACCGCTGATGAACTGCAAACGCTTTGCAAAAAAGATATTATTTCATCCGTTTTGCTAGCTCCCACACCTCCAAAAAACGATACACTTTGCAAAGGCACTACCCATACTTTTCAAGCGCAAGCAGATTCTGGCGTAGTGATATGGATAGATTCTTTAGGAACGGTTTTAGACAGCGGATTGGCATTCACAACGGTGATTTCTGCCAATGTTACCTATTATTTATGTGCCAATGCCAATGGGATGCATAGCGACACCGTTTCATTTCAAATAATTGCCAAAGACTGCATCGAGCCTATTTTCCCAACTATTTTCACGCCTAACGGAGATGGAGTAAACGATTATTTCTACATCACCATTCCGTATGTCACCTGTTTTGACTTGGTGGTTTATAATCGCTGGGGCATGGAAGTTTTTAAAACTAGCACCCCAGAGTATCCATGGGATGGTCGGGTGGTTGCTACGGGCGCACCATTACCAGCGGGCGTATATTATTACTCTGTTTCTTATTGTTTGGATAACGGAAAAACGGAAACCAAAAACAAAACAATTACTATTTTGAGGTAACAATAGTTAGCTTCTTATTGCCTCTACCGGGTCTTTTTTAGCCGCTTGCCATGCCGGAACCACACCGGCTACTACACCAATTATCACCGAAATGGATACGCCCAAAACAATATTTCCAATCGTCATTACTACTTCATAATCTGTCGTAAGGCTAACGGTTACCGCAAGAATGGCAATGAGTATTAATCCGACCAATCCACCAATAAGTGACAGGATAACCGATTCGCTCAAAAATTGAAAAAGGATAAATCCGTTTTTGGCACCCAACGCTTTTTGAATACCAATTATTTTGGTTCGCTCTTTTACCGATACAAACATTATATTGGCAATACTTACGGCTCCTACAATGATTGAAAACCCGCCTATAACCGAACCTAGAATATGAATAAAACCAAAAAAGCCGTCAAAACCTTCCGAAATAATACTGATTTCGTTTAATGCAAAATCGCTTTGTTCTCTTGGTTTCAACCTTCTCTGCGCACGCATTATTCCGGTGAGTTCATTTTTCAATGCCGCATTTTCTACGCCATCTTTCGCTTTTACATAAATCGTTGGATCCACACTTCTCGACTTCACATTCACCATCGTTTTGGCGTAGTTAAGATTCAGCACCACGTAAGGATCCAATGAAAACCCAATCATGCTCTCCCCTTCGCGTTTAAAAACTCCGATGACCCGTGTTTTGCGACCTCCAATTTTTATCATTTTCCCTATAATTGGGTTAACGCCAAATAAATCCGTAGCTATTTGATCTCCCAAAACACATACATTGCTACCGCTAAGCATTTCCTTTTCAGTAAAATACCGACCTCTTATTACCTCAAAATTACGGACTTGGTCGTACCCCTTAGACGCCCCAATAATAATGGTTTGTTCTACACTGCTTCGGTTGTATTGCACCGTTCTAGCAAAGTTGCAGGTGTATGCACTACCACCAGAATATTCACTTTGTTCGGCAATAGCCACCTGCTCTTCGGGAGACGGATAGGGACGCGCCATGTAATCCCACCAATTGTAGGCTCCGCCAAATTTCCACGGCCATTTCTGTACAAAAATCACATTGTCGCCTAGGTCTTCTACACTACTTCTAATTTTGAGTTCGAGCGAATCCACTAGCGTAAAAACAGTGATAATAGAGAATATACCAATGGTAATTCCAAGTAACGAAAGGATGGTTCGCAACTTATTTGTAGCTAACTCTGTAAGCGAAAAACCAACGCTTTCTTTAAACAGTTTGAGGTATATTTTCATTCCCTACAAAACTAAAACAGCTAAACGTTCAAAAGCCACCGCTTGTATAGCGATTTGGGCTTTTGTCACAAAATGAGTCTCCTTTTTTAATTTGAACAGCCTACCACCCCCATTTAATTGCCATTTACCAAACCTTTAAGGTGTTTTTATTCCAACAAAATGGGAACGAAAATATTCGGCTACACTGGAAAAATGGATGCGAAAATCGCGGCAAAACCACCTCCAAATTTGTGCTAAAAAAACATGTTAAAAACACGTTGAAAACGACTAATAATTAAGACTTTTGCACATTGTCTTTCGGGTGGCAATTATTTAAAATTGTTACTACTTCAAATCAAAAATTAGGGAATGTCAGTAAAAATCAAAACAGCTTTAATATCAGTATTTTACAAAGATGGTTTAGGGCCAATTGTAAAAAAACTTCACGAACAAGGCGTTCGCATTTTATCTACGGGTGGGACCCAAAAATTCATCGAAGAATTTGATATTCCTGTAACCCCTGTTGAAAGCCTTACCGGATACCCTTCTATTTTGGGTGGGCGAGTGAAAACTTTACACCCTGCCGTTTTCGGAGGAATCCTATCCAGAAGAGGATTAGAAAGCGACCAAAAACAATTGGTAGAATACAAAATTCCAGAAATTGATTTGGTCATTGTGGATTTATACCCATTTGAAGAAACAGTTGCTTCAGGAGCAAGTGAAACAGACATTATTGAAAAAATTGATATTGGTGGTATCTCATTAATTCGTGCAGCTGCAAAGAATTTTAAAGACGTCATGATTGTTTCTTCTAGAAACCAATACGAAGATGTGCTTAACGTGATTTCAGAAAATAATGGCGAAACTTCATTAGCTACCCGTAAGAGATACGCAGGGGAAGCATTTGACGTTTCTTCCAATTACGATACACACATTCATCGCTATTTTAATCCGGAAGCGGAGGTTTTAAAAATTAGCGAGCAAAGCAGCAACGTTTTGCGTTATGGAGAAAACCCACATCAAAAAGGGTTCTTCTACGGAAAATTAGATGAGCTATTTGACAAACTAAATGGAAAAGAATTATCGTACAATAATTTACTTGATGTAGATGCTGCGGTAGCTTTGATTGCAGATTATGACGAATGTACTTTTGTGGTAATGAAGCATAACAATGCGTGCGGATTAGCTTCTAGACCTACCGTGGTAGAGGCATTTAAAGATGCATTAGCTGGTGATCCTACTTCCGCATTTGGAGGTATTTTGATTGCTAATCGTGAAATTGATATTGCAACAGCCATTGAGATTGATAAGATTTTTTACGAGGTGGTCATTGCCCCATCTTTTAGCGATGAAGCGCTAGCTTTTTTATCGGCTAAGAAAAATAGAATTATTTTAGTGCAGAAAAAAGTAGAAGTGGCTCGTCAAATGGTTCGAACTGCACTCAACGGATACTTGGTTCAAGATCGTGATGTGAGTACACAAACAGCCGATGACTTAAAATTGGTGACCAAGGTGGCACCTACCAATGCAGAGGTTGAAGATTTACTTTTTGCCAACAAATTGGTTAAGCATACCAAATCAAACACCATCGTTTTGGTGAAAAATGGTCAGTTGATGGCAAGTGGTACCGGACAAACATCTCGTATTGATGCACTGAAACAAGCCATTATCAAAGCCAAATCTTTTGGATTTGATTTAGATGGAGCTGTAATGGCTTCGGACGCGTTTTTCCCATTTGCGGATAGCGTACAAATTGCAGACGAAGCGGGAATTAGAGCCGTTATTCAACCGGGTGGGTCTATTAAAGACAACTTGAGTGTGGCGTATTGCGATGAACACGGAATGGCCATGGTAATGACCGGTGTTCGCCATTTTAAACATTAAGAATATTGGGCGATAGCCCTAAAAATACAAAATAACATAGATGGGATTATTTGATTTATTCACACAAGAAATCGCGATTGACCTCGGGACTGCCAACACGCTGATTATTCATAATGATAAAGTAGTCGTTGATGAACCGTCAATAGTGGCTTTGGATCGTGCTTCTGGCCGGGTTTTGGCGGTGGGAAAACAAGCACAACAAATGCATGGGAAGACTCACGAAAACATCAAAACCATTCGACCATTAAAAGATGGTGTGATTGCTGATTTCCACGCTGCTGAGCACATGATTAGAGGAATGATTAAAATGATTCCCAAGAAAAATCGATTTTTCACCCCTTCTCTAAAAATGGTAATCTGTATCCCATCTGGAATTACTGAGGTAGAGAAACGTGCGGTACGTGATAGTGCCGAACATGCGGGTGCAAAAGATGTGTATTTAATTCATGAGCCGATGGCTGCCGCAATTGGAATTGGCATTGACGTTGAAGAGCCAATGGGTAACATGGTGATTGATATTGGTGGTGGTACTTCTGAAATTGCGGTAATCGCATTAGGAGGTATTGTTTGTGATAAATCTATCCGTGTGGCAGGGGATGAATTTACCAGCGATATTGAAGAATACATGCGTAGGCAACACAACATTTTAATTGGCGACCGTACGGCAGAGCAAATTAAAATTGCCGTGGGTGCAGCCTCTATGGAATTAGATAACCCACCGGAAGACTACGCAGTACATGGTCGAGATTTAATGACTGGAATTCCAAAAGAAATCAAAGTAACTTACCTAGAAATTGCGCAAGCACTAGATAAGTCTATTTCTAAAATTGAAGAAGCTATTTTGAGTGCGCTGGAAATGACGCCACCCGAATTGTCGGCCGATATTTATAAAACTGGAATTTATCTAGCTGGTGGAGGCGCTATGCTTCGTGGTTTGGATAAACGAATTGAACAAAAAACCAAGTTACCAATTCATATTGCCGATGATCCGTTAAGAGCGGTTGCCAGAGGAACAGGTATTGCATTGAAAAAAGCAGATACACTGACTTTCCTTATCAGATAGCGTTTTGTTCACCATATAATCCCGGTTACGCACTATGCGCAAACTGCTTGAAGTATTACAGAGGTATTATTTATTTTTCCTATTCCTACTATTGGAGTTGGTCGGTTTCTTGATGCTTGTAAATTTCAATACGTACCACCAAATCTCTTATTTGAGTTGGATGAATGAGTACACAGGTGCCATAAATGAAAAATATAGTAACGCCACCGATTATTTGAATTTAGAAGACAAACTCATCACATTATCCGATGAGAATGCAAGACTTCACATGCAGTTGGAACAATCGTACTTGCGTAGCGATAATAGGTTTAATCCCTTTATTGACACCACTTACGACCAAACGTATGTTTATAGAACTGCAAAAATCATTAACAACGAAATATCCAAACAAGACAACTTTTTGATGTTGGATAAAGGTGCTCTTTCCGGAATTAAAATTGGAATGGGAGTCATTAACTCAACTGGTGTAATTGGGGTGGTTACCGATGTTTCTAAACATTATGCGGTGGTTATGTCGGTATTAAATTCTAGGTTTCAATTGGGTGTAAGATTACAAAAAACCAATTATTTTGGAATTCTAGATTGGGATGGAACAGACCCGAACTATGCCATACTAAATAACATTCAACACTTTGTAGAAGTAAGTAAAGGCGATACCATTCAAACCTTGGGTGCCTCAGGTATTTTTCCGGAAGGAATCACGGTTGGCACAGTAGATTCTGTTTCTGCGCTAGAAGAATCTAACTCTTGGCGCATAAAAACACGGTTAACCGCAAAAATTCAACAAGCCAAATACGTGTATGTTTTGGAAAACATTTTTGAGGAAGAAGTAGAAATTTTAGAGGAGGCGAAAGAATGACAGGGGTAATTCTACGAAACATTTCACGTTGGGTATTATTGCTAGCTATTCAGGTATTGATACTCAATAATATTTATCTAGGCGGTGTCTTTAATCCGTATATTTACGTGCTTATAGTGCTTAGTTTACCCATCGAAACCTCTGCTTTGGTGGTGTTACTAGTCGGTTTTTTTACTGGTTTTACACTTGATTTATTTACCCATACCATGGGGTTACACACCATGGCATTTACCCTAGTAGGTTTTTTACGCCCGTCCATTTTATCGCTTATTGCTCCACGCGATGGGTACGAGTTTGGTACGAATGCGAATGTACGCGATATGGGATGGAGCCAATATTCTATCTACGCCTTATTACTCCTATTTCCACATCATTTAATGCTATTTGCACTGGAAGGATTTTCAACCGGTTTATTCTGGTTGGCGGTGCAAAAAACGATTCTCAATACCATTTTGACTTTTGCCATGATACTTTTGGCGCAGTCGTTTGCCCCACAAAAGGAGAAGGTATAAATGGATAAGTTTGAAAACCGAAAATTTGTGGTCATTGCCATCATGATTCTGATTGGCATCATTTTCTTAGGTCGACTTTTCTATATCCAAGTAATTGATGAATCGTATAAACACTCAGCCGAAAATCAGGCCCTTGTTAGACAAACGCTATACCCATCGAGAGGGGTAATTTACGACCGACATGGGCAAGTAATTGTGTATAACCAAGCGTCCTACGATTTAATGGTTATTCCTAAAATGGTGAAAACGAATTTTGATACGCTAAAATTCTGTAAAATTTTGACTATCACCAAGGATGATTTTATTGCAAAAATGGCGAAATGTAGAAAATATTCGCGCTACCGTGCTTCTATTTTTGAAAAGCAAATCACTGACAATAACTGGATAAGTATCTCGGAAAAATTATTTCAATTCCCGGGATTTTTTGGTCAAAAACGGACCCTTCGAAAATATGCAAAACCCGTAGCAGCACAAGTTCTCGGTTTTATTGGCGAAGCAAGTAGAGAAAATATTGATGCAGATTCTTTTTACCGACCTGGAGATTATTTGGGTATAAGCGGACTAGAAACCATTTACGAAAAAGAATTGCGTGGAAAACGAGGTGTTAAAGTATTGATTCGAGATGTGCACAACCGTATTAAAGGCAGTTATGATGATGGTAAGTTAGATACGATTCCGCAAGCCGGAGAAGATTTATTATCGACCCTTGATTTAACACTTCAAGAATATGGTGAAAAACTGATGGTCAACAAACGGGGAAGTATTGTGGCTATTGAACCCGCTACTGGTGAGATTTTAGCCATGGTTTCGGCTCCTAGTTATGACCCAAACTTATTGGTAGGTCGCGCCCGAAGTGACAATTACAGCATGCTCGTGGCTAACGATTCTTTAAACCCATTATTTAACCGAGCAGTAAATGCAACTTACCGACCCGGTTCAATTTTTAAGCTTGTAGAAAGTTTAATTGGTTTGCAAACGAAAGTGATTACCGTAAACACCCGCATAAAATGTAATCGAGCCATCATTAATTGCCACGGGGCGCATACCAACGATGATTTATTTGGGGCTATTCAGCATTCGTGCAACCCTTATTTTCGAGATGTGTACAGGCGACTTATTCAGGGTGGGGCTTTCCAAAACATTTATGAAGATTCTCGTTTTGGTTTAAAGGTATGGCGTGATTATGTTGTTAGCTTTGGTCTTGGAACTCGTTTACAAACCGACCTGTCAGGTGTGGGTATGGGGTTTGTACCGGATGTAGCCTTTTACGATAAGTGGTATGGCGAAAAACGCTGGGCATTTAGCACCATTTACTCTAACAGTATTGGTGAAGGTGAAATGGGTGTTACGCCATTGCAAATGGCCAATCTAGCCGCTATTTTGGCCAATAGAGGTTATTATTATACTCCGCATTTTATTAAATCTATTGGAGACAAAGGCCCGCGCGAAGAATACTTACACAAAAACTATACGAAGATTGATAGTAGCTATTTTTATGTCGTTATTGATGCTTTGGCCGCTGTAGTAAACGAGCAAGGTGGAACAGCTAGAAGAGCTCGGATAGACAGTATTATTGTGTGTGGTAAAACAGGTACAGTCCAAAACCCCACCACTCCTGATCATTCTGTTTTTATGGCATTTGCACCCAAAGACAACCCCAAAATTGCCATTGCCGTTTATGTGGAGGAAGCAGGATTTGGCGGTACTTGGGCCGCCCCAATTTCCAGTTTGATGATTGAAAAATACCTGACCGGAAAAATTAAAAAGCCCAAAAAAGAGCAACGCATTTTGGATGCCGATTTTTTAATTCCAGTAATCAAGAAGCATGAGTCGCATTAAAAAAAGCATATTTACCAATGTAGATTGGATGCTCGTGGGGTTATACTTCATGTTGGTGATGATGGGGTGGCTAAATATTTACGCTACATTGTATAACGAAGATCACACCAATATTTTTGACTTCACCCAAAGCTATGGCAAACAGCTGATGTGGATTGGTTTATCTGTTGTGGTGGGGTTAGTCATTCTCATCTTTGATTCACGATTATTTGAAACATTCGCCTATTTTTTCTATGCCATCGGTATCTTTTTATTGGTAGCCGTTCTGGTGGGAGGAACCGAAATAAAAGGTGCTCGTTCTTGGTTTGCCATTGGCGGAATTAGCTTTCAACCCTCCGAAACTGCCAAATTTGTAACCGCATTGGCAGTAGCCTATTATCTTAGTCGACCTGGGATTAAAATTGGGAATTTTAAATCCAAATTAATCATGCTTGTAATGATTGCTTTACCGGGTTTGCTCATTGCTATTCAACCCGATCCGGGTTCTACATTAGTGTATCTCGCCTTTATTTTTGTACTGTATCGGGAGGGGATGTCGGGCAACATTATGATCATTGGGTTAATTATGGTTATGCTGTTTATTGTAACCTTATTTGCCAAAGAAACCTCCATAATGCTTCCCTTCATCCATAAGGAAATGCCGGGAGAATATGTACTCATTTCCTTTTTAGGTTTAATCTCTCTTGGGCTATTTCTATTGCTTCAAAAAATGAGCAAAAGCGCATGGAAAGTAGTTCTTATAGGTTTTGTAATTAGCGCAGGAACGGTTTTTAGTGTGGATTATGTATTTGACCATATTTTCAAAGACCGCCATAGAAACAGAGTAAACGAATTGGTAGGAATTATTTCCGACCCGCGTGGCACGGGCTACAATCAGCATCAATCTAAAATTGCCATTGGATCTGGTGGATTTTGGGGAAAAGGCTATTTGGAAGGAACGCAAACCAAATACGATTTTGTTCCCGAACAAAGCACTGATTTCATCTTCTGTACCGTTGGCGAAGAATGGGGTTTTGTAGGTAGCTTTTTTGTGATTGTTATGTTCCTAACGCTCATTGGCCGACTCATTTTCATAGCGGAAAGACAACGCTCCAAATTTGCCCGAATTTACGGCTACTCAGTGGGCTCTATTCTATTTGTCCACTTCATGATCAATATCGGAATGACTATTGGCCTTGCTCCCGTAATTGGAATCCCACTCCCATTTTTTAGCTATGGTGGAACCTCCCTACTCTCTTTCACTATTCTACTTTTTACGTTTATTAAGTTAGATTCCGATAGAAAACACGTGCTAGGTTAATCGTTGCGTTAGCGACAGCCATAAGAGTATTTTTACGACCCTTTCCATTAGTAAAAAAGATAAAGTGGGTACCGTTTTCCAAAGGTAAAGCCAAAAAAAATGCCGACTAATTGAAATTAATCGGCATTTGAAATAGTTTTATTCGTGCTTATTTACACATATTCTTAGCAAAATCGTAAACCAATCTTACTCCAGTGCCTGTTCCCCCTTGGGCTTTATATGGTTCTGGTTTATCCAAAAATGCTGGACCTGCAATGTCTAAATGAATCCAAGGGTAATCGGTGAAATGTTTCAAAAACATACCCGCTGTAATTACGCCTCCAACCGGGCCTCCAAGATTGGTCATATCTGCAATACTTGAATCCAATTGAGTTCTATACTCACTCCACATTGGTAATTCCAAAATACGTTCGTACACCCTTTCTCCACTTGCTTTTAATGCATTTTTTAAATCCTCATTAGCGGTAGCTACAGAAGCTATACCATGAGAACCAGTTATTGCATGTGCAGCACCAGTTAAAGTAGCCATATCAATACACAACATTGGGTCAAATTGCTTGGCATACACCAATGCATCCGACAAAATTAAACGTCCTTCGGCATCTGTATTTTTCACTTCTACGGTGGTGCCATCGCTAATAGTGATTACATCATCCGCAACTAAAGCATTTTTACCAATACGGTTATCGGTGCTTGGCACTAAGGCAATGGTGTAAACCGGAAGTTTGTTTAACGCAATGGCGTAAATAGCGCCCGAAACACCAGCACTTCCACCCATATCAGATTTCATGTCGCTCATGTGTGCTCCTGGTTTAATATTGTAACCACCAGTATCGTAAACCACTCCTTTACCCACTAAAACCAGCGGTTTTTCGTTCACCGCATTTTCTGGTTTGTAAGTCATAATCGTAAAAGTGGGATCATCAATACTTCCTAAATTCACCCCTAACAGACCTCCCATTTTATGGTCTTCAATTTCTTTTTTGCTCAAAACTTGCGTTTCGAAACCACCAATTTTACCAATCTCTACGAAACGTTTTGCTAGCTCTACCGCATTTAAAGTAATCACCGGTTCGTTAACAATATCTCTAGAAAAACAAGTAGCCTGAATCACATTTTCCAATTCGGTTAATGCTTCTTGATCCAACCCTACTACTTCCACTAATTCCAGCGCGTTCTTCTTTTCTTTATCTGTTTTAAATAAAAGGTATTGGTAGTTCTCCAAACTCATTCCCTCCAAAAAGGCCAATACATTTTCTTCCGAAATACTTTTATCTGCCACTACCGATACTGAATTCAGCTTCTCCGCATTTACCGCTTTAGTAATTGAACTACCCAAAACACGGTAATCTTGTAATGTTTGGTTTGCTGTGTCTGCTTTTTTATTTCCAAAAACAGCATACACTAAACTACTTCCAACCGATGAAAAGGCAAAACTATTCTCGTCTGCTTTGATTTTTTCGCTCAGGTAAGGCGAATCAATATTAGCCAGTTGCTTTAAATCGGAACTAGCGGTAGATAGTATGATTATATTGGATGATGGCGCTTTTGACGCGTGTAATTTTAACATGATTTTAGTTTTTATTGGGCCTAATTTCAGCCGCTACAAAATTGGGCTTTTTATGATGAAAAGCAAGGTCAACGTTCGTAAATTAACGAATTCAAAACTTCCTCTTCTTTGGATGCGTGAGAATTAATAAAAAAGACCGAATCATTGGTCAGCTTTACACAAAATCCAATGATTTAAATCTTCAATTTGCAAAACTACAAAAGAACAAAGCTTTAACAAATCCCTCAGTCTCTAACTTGTGGGTGACGACAAATTCAAGTGCCTTTTTATAACTTACTCACCTGATACACATACTCATCTCCGTTTATTTCAACTTTTACAAAATAGACGCCTGTGGCTAGTTTGGATAGGTCTACTTGCGTGGTCCATGGGGTGGTGTTTTTGGTGATTTGTTTTTGGTGTACTGTTTTTCCGTTAAAGTCTACTACGCTAATCTTGGCTTTGGTAGCATTTACTTTTTGCAAATCAATGGTTACATAGTTGTCGGTGGGGTTGGGATACACGCTGATGTCTGTGTTGATATGCACTTCGTTTACGCCTACATTGATATATGCAAAACAGGAAGAAGTGTCTACACAGTTATTTTGGGTGATTTCAACGGCATAGTTTCCGCTTTTGGTTACCGTCAACTTTCTGTTGGTGTCGCCCGTTATTGGGGTGTAATTGGAGCCACAATCTAGCCATTGGTACACCGCGTCTTTGTAATTGGCGGTTAAATCAAATCCTTGGCGCACTACCGATGTGTCTATATTCGTTAACTGTAATTTTAATGATAGTACAGAATCACAGCCGTTTACGGTGGTGAATGTATGCGTAGCTGTAGTGTTGGTGGCAGTATATGTAACGCCATCTACCCAAGTAAAACTACTGCCACAAATTCTTTGATAATCGGTAATGGCATAGGTGCTTCCCATGGTTAAATCTAGGGTGACCACACTGTCGCATCCATTTACGGAAGTTAGGTATTGCGTAGCCGTATTATTACTCGTGGTGTACGTTACACCATCGGTCCAAGTGAAGTTATCGCATCCGGTTTGGGTATCTACTACACTATAAATGGGGTGGATTGTTAAATCTAATGTGACTATACTATCGCAACCTGCTCCATTCACTAACGTATCGTAATACATGCCCGATGAATAGTAGCTTATTCCGGTATTTACCCACGCATAACTACCACAGGCAGTTACAGGTAGGGTGGTGTTGGAGCTATTGTTTAGGGTTAGATTTAGCGTAACTATACTATCGCAATTACTACTGTTGAGCAGCGTGTCTTTGGCCGTGAAATTAGACGTAGTATATGTCACTCCATTTATCCAGGTGTATGAATCGCAAGCTTCCAGCGTATCGGTGGCAGTGGTGGTATATCCGAGGGTTAAATCCAAATAAATGGTACTATCACATCCTGCGGCATTGGTAAAGGTAAGCGATGCGGTGGTGTTGGAAGCAGTATAGGTTACGCCATCTATCCATGTGTATGAATCACAAGCGGTAACAACATCGGTAGCTTCGTCAGCAGTTTTAGTAAAGTTTAAAATGGTGATAGAATCGCATCCGTAAAACGAACCTCCAATCAAGGTGTCGTAGGCAAAATTGGTGGAATTGTAATACGTTATTCCATTGGTCCATGTCACCGAATCACAGGCTATTACCGTGTCTATTCCGTAGGTGATTTGGTGAACGGTTAGGTTTAGCGTTACAATGCTATCACATCCATTGGCACCCGTAAATTGTACCCACGGAGTGGTTGCGTTTGAGCTATAGATAAGTCCATTAATCCACGTGTATGCACCGCAAGAAACTACCGTATCTGTACTACTAGTAGGCAATTCAATGGTTAGGTTTAACTGAAGTATACTGTCGCATCCGGCACTATTTAGTACCGTATCTTTTGCCGTAGTATTATTACTCGTATAGGTTACCCCATTTCTCCAAGTGTAACTGGAACATGCCGTTACGTAATCAATAGTTGGAAGAGTGTCTTGAATATACAATTGAAGATGAATCACACTATCGCACCCAAGGGCATTGGTATTTGTTACCGATGCGGTGGTGTTGCTTTGAGTATAGGTTACATTGTCTATCCAAGTATAAGAACCGCAGGTAGAAACCACATCTATGGAGTCATATCTATTTATAGTTAAGTTTAAGCTAACTACCGAGTCGCATCCATTTGCTTGAGCCCCAGAATAGACAAAAGTTGCAGAAGTATTGGATTCTGTATAGGTAAAGCCGTCTATCCATGTTAATGAATCGCATTTCACGTAGGTATCGGTACTAAACGCACCGGGCAGTATGGTGAGATTTAAGGTCATCACACTATCGGAGCCTCTTGAACTAACCAAGGTATCGGTAATTATAATAGAGGTATCATACCTAACACCATTTGCCCATCTATATGAATTACAGGCAGTCACCGTGTCAAACCCAATAGTAGCAGTGCCGTCACCAAGTTTAAAAAGAAATGATCCAGGTCCGTATAAGTTCTCTACTCCCGTACCAGGATCAAAATCTGTGGTTCCTAGGTATTTTCCAACTGAATAAATATTTTCAGCAGGATCAACATATAATCTTGAACCTAAAGCAAGACCAATAGTATCTGTCCAAACAACATTACTGAGTGTATCCAGTTTTTTAATATGACTTTTAGCAAAACCATTGTTATATAATCCTATATAGTACAGATGATTATTGGTAAAGGATACATCATTACCCACAGAAGCAGCATTGGAATCCGGGCTAAGGTTTAATACCCACTTAAATGAACCTGAGCCATTTAACTTCAATAAATAACTATCATTATAAGCTGCGGTTAAATTGTATGTACCTAATCCGGGGTTGAAATCAACGGTATCTGAAAAAAGACCTATGAGATAGATATTATTATGCGTGTCGGTGGTAACACCGATAACCGATTCATCATTAATACCCCCAAAACTTTTCCCCCAAAGAAAATTCCCTGTTGAATCAAGTTTTTGTACAAACACATCATAGTTCCCGTTTGATACTAGGTTGACAGTGCCTATTCCCGGATTAATGTCTAAGGTACCACTAAATATCCCGGAAGAAATTATATTTCCATCTTGGTCCAGGCCAATCTTACTATACCAAATATTAAAATAACCATAAGTGTGTTTTACCCATTTGTAATTTCCATTAGAATCTAGTTTTTCAACGAAGGTACCCCCCGGCCCATTTAAAGTAACCACCCCTACACCCGGGTCAAAATCATTGGTGCTTGTATATTCACCAATAGCGTAAATATTATTATTCGAGTCCAGTACTATATCTGTAATTCTGTTATCCCTTCCATGAATTTGTTTTGCCCAAATAAATCCCCCATTTTTATCCAGTTTTAAAATATACCCATTCCATGCACCTAATTGACCTGATGTGAGATTAAAAACACCAGTGCCTGGATTAAAATCCACGGTATAATAGAATTCTCCAGACAAATAAATATTCCCCTCTGAATCTAAACTTAATCTATTACAACCTTGCTTGTATATGCCTCCAATTGTTTTAACCCAAAGCAAATTCCCCGAATTATCAAATTTTTGAATATAAATATCATAGAGCCCGTTTGATGTTTTGCTGATTATTCCAGATCCAGGATCAAAATCTACAGTACCTGAATATATTCCCGCGGTGTAGACATTAAATTCTTTATCCACCGCCACGCCACGAGGATAGATAGAATCGCTCTGACTTAATGCCCATTGAAATGCAGGCCCTTGTTGCCCAAAAGCATTAGGTAACCACCCTAAAGTAGTGATTAGTACTAGGAAAACGAATTTAAGTTGGATGACAGATTTCATACGGAAAAAATTAATTCAATAGGTAAAATAGCATTAATTATTTTGCGAATATAAGGAAGTTTTGGAGACTGTTAGTTTTGGGATGTAATCGGGCCTTCGAGTCGGTTCGGCTCCGCTCACCGCAGGCGATTCGTTAAAGCTTCACCGCTTTAACAAACCCCTCAACTTGTGATGGATTACAAATTATTGTTCGTTGAGTGAGTATTCGCTCATTGACACATGAATAAAACCAACATGCAAGTTGACATATTATAGTTTTTCAATCAGCTGTGCTGATTAGAAAAACTTTATGGCAACTGGGTTAACAAAGACAAATGTTATTTACTAACCCCAAAGCTTGCCAACTGAATAACCTTCAAGATGTACGAACCGGGCCTTCGATACGGTTCGGCTCCGCTCACCGCAGTCAATCTGTTAAAGCTTCACAGCTTTAACAGATCCCTCAGTCCGCTAATTTGGGATTGATTACAAAAACAGAGCTGCACCAAATCCTCAAGTTGACCATTTGCAATGGCAATCGGGCCTTTGAATCGCTTTAATAAACCCCTCAAGTCCCTTAACTTGTGATAAACAAAAAAGCAATCGAGTATTGATGCTGTTCATCTGTTTTAGGAAAAGTAAACGCAGTGCGTTCAGAAATAAAGCACAGAATAGAAAGCAAATATTAATTTTGAGGAATCATGAATAAAATAGACCAGAACGCATACCAAAACTTTGTAGAGGAAATCAAAGAGAGAATTTACGAATCTCAATACCGTGCATTAAAAGCGGTAAACACCGAATTAATCTCACTTTATTGGGGAATAGGAGAATCTATTATTGAAAAGCAAGAACAACACGGATGGGGGAAATCTGTAGTTGAGAATCTATCGAATGACTTACAAAAAGAGTTCCCCGGAGTAAAAGGTTTTTCATCTAGAAACTTATGGAGAATGCGTAATTTTTATCTTTCATATCATTAAAAAGAAAAACTGCCACCACTGGTGGCAGAAATTGGATGGAGTCACAATATTGTGATAATGGAGAAATGTAAAGATGATTTAGAACGTGAGTTTTACCTCAAAATGACTAAGAATTATGGTTGGTCAAAAAGCGTATTAATCCATCAAATAGAAGGTAAATCCTACACGCAATTTTTATTGAACCAAACCAACTTTGATAAATCAATGACCGAGAAATACAAGCATCAAGCAAAGTTGGCAGTCAAAGACAGTTACAGTTTTGATTTTCTGGAAATGATGGAAGATTACAAGGAACGAGATTTAGAACTGGGCTTGATTAAAAACATCCGCAGTTTTTTAATGGAAATGGGCGGAGAATATTCTTTTATTGGTAACCAGTACAAACTAAGTGTAGACGGAAATGATTTTTACATTGACTTGTTGCTGTACCATAGAAAGCTAAAAAGCTTGGTAGCAATAGAATTAAAAACAACAGATTTTAAACCCGAATATGCAGGAAAAATGCAGTTTTATCTCTCGGTATTAGATGACAAAGTAAAAATGGAAGATGAAAATCCATCCATCGGAATTATAGTGTGTAAATCAAAGAACAAACTTGTAGTAGAATACGCACTAAATACCGCAACCAAACCAATGGGTGTAGCCGATTACTCATTAAGTACATCAGTACCCAAAGAGCTTAAAGGACTGTTACCAAGTCCGGCACAAATCGCACAAAGTTTAGATAAGATGCTTGATTAGCTCACTCAAATATTATTTGAATACGTTTGGATACCATTCGACTGTATTCAAAGAATACCAAGCACGTTGCGAATTGAAAAATAAATATGCAAGTTGACCATTTGTAATGCGAATGGGCCTTCGAGACGATTCGACTCCGCTCACCGCAGTCGATCCGTTAAAGCTTCACAGCTTTAACAAATCCCTCAGTCCGCTAACTTGGGATGGACTATAGACTCAAATTTAGTCTTAGGTTATCTCACCCAAATAAGCCAACCTATTTACTCAATACCTTAGGTACTTTAAAGTAATCAGAATCTTTGGAAGGCGCATTTTCTAGCGCTTCTTTTTTGGTGATATCGGTATGCACTTCGTCTTTTCTAAGTTGAAGCATTCCTTCGGTAACATACTTTAAGGGAGCCACATTTTCGGTGTCAATTTCATTGAGCAAGTCCATAAAAGTCAAGATTTTTTCCATATCCTTTTTTATAGCTTCTTTTTCCTCTCCCTTAAATTCTAATTTGGCTAGGCCTGCTACTTTATCTACTATGGTATCGTCAATAATCATCGTTTCCTATTTTGGTTGGCGTAATAATCATGGAGTTCATTTTTCATTTCCTCTCTGACTTGCTCGCGCAAAGGTATTAAATCTTCCTGTTTTAAGAACGCTGTTGGAACCGATTTCAAAATCTTTACACGTGCCTTTCCTGGGCGACCCGAAGTTTTGAATAAATCATTGGATTCTAGAATTTTGTGCGTATCAAAAAGTAAGATAGGCACGAGCGGAACGCCTTCTTCCATGGCCAATCTAAACGCTCCATTTTTAAACAATGCCAGTTCGGGCACTTGCTCTTTTATGCCTCCTTCCGGAAACAATGCGATAGAGTCGCCTTGCGCCAATTTTTTGCCCGCTAGTTTAAATGCTTTCACCGAATCTATGTTACTTGCTCGGTTCACAGGTATATTTTGTCCGGAGGTAAAAAACCGCCCAAACATGGGTAATTTGGTTAATTCAGACATACCCATAAACGAGAAAAATTCGGGAATAATACCATACATCAAAAACGTGTCGATATACGAAGCATGATTAGAAATAATGACATACGGAGCTGCGGGCAAATTTTCTTTTCCTTCTATTACCAACTGAATTCCAGCTAAAAACCGAACTAGCTTGCCCCATCTTTTTTGCCATACAAACGATTGTCTCCATCGACTTTCTTTGGCTAAAAAATACACGAATATGGGATAAAATGGTACCAAGGTCACAAAAAAAACCGTGAGCACATAGACTTTATACGCTATCCAAAATGGTCGTTTATAATTCATCTATATTTCCACCCGGAATAGCGACCCCACCCGAAACTATGAATTTCATCACCTCAGCCGAAGAGGCTTTAATAGGAGTGATGTTTTTTCGCTCTACGATAAACAAATTACCACTAAACGCATACGAATGCGGTAAATACACCGCCACTTGCGATTCTAGCAACTGTATGGAAGTCAGGTCATCTTGCGTAATAAACCCTAGTTTTTGAATATTAGACTCGCTACTTAGTTTCACTAATACCGGACGATTAAATTTTCGTTTTTCGCCCACAAAAGCCGACAGCAAATCTTTGATAGCTGAGTAAATGGTACTTAAAAGGGGTAGTTTTTTTAATAAATGATGAAACCAATCATTTAGCGTACGCGCAATAAACGTATTTCCTAAAAGACCGATAAGCGTAATGGCGAGCAATAAAATAATAATTCCAGACCCCGGAAATGGATGATAGGGTAGAATTTCATCTACTACCACAAACATTTTATACACAATGAAAGTGGTGAGAACCACCGGAACCACCAGTAATAATCCTTGAAAGAAAAATGAAATTAGCTTTCTCATACCGTTATTCTACCCCTATTTAAGCGATTCTCTCACTTTTCTTCGTTGTCCTTTTGCCACTAATTCATACGAATGGTCAATGAGCTCTTTAAATAGTTCTTCGGGTACATTATCGCTCGTAGAAACCGAATTCCAATGCTGCTTATTCATGTGGAAACCGGGAGCTATTCCTTCGTATTCTTCCCGCAATTCCACCGCATATTCCGGATTACATTTCAAATTTACAAATTCAAAACTTTCCATATCCGTCAAGGCAAACATTTTTCCATTCACCTTAAAAACCAACGTTTTTTCATCAAATGGGGTGGCTTCGGTCACCGCGCCTTTTTCTAGGCAGTACGCTCTATATTCTTCGATATTCATTATCCTAATGGAATTTTTTTAGAACTCTTAATGGTAGATAAAATCACGTTGCTTTTCAACTGTCCTATTACCTCAATTCTACTAATTTTTTCGTTTATTAAGATATCCAATCCACGCACATCTTTTACAATAACACGTAGCAAGTAATCAAAATCTCCGGTGACTTGCACACATTCAATTATTTCATCAATTTTTTGAATCTGGGAAGTGAATTTTTGCATGGCATTCTCAATTTGACGCGCCAACGTAACCTGAATACTAACATTCAAGTCATACCCCAATTTGGATGCATCTACTTCTGCATGGTAACTTTTAAGCACCTTTGCCTTTTCCAATTTCCGTACACGTTCTAAAGTTGGAGCGGGTGAAAGCCCAATTAAATTAGAAAGATGTAGGTTGGTAATTCGACCGTTTTCCTGCAGTTCATCCAGAATTTTTTTATCTATTGCGTCAATTGCGTAATCCGTTGCCATAATCCGTATATTTTTAGCTAGTTAATGTCATTTTGTGCAAAATAGGGCGCGATGGTGTAGCGTCATTTTCAATGGGTGCAGTTTGCAAATTCATAAAATACGTGCCATCCTTCACCGCATCTGCTACAAAAATAAATTCTGTGATTGTACAGTGTAATCTTTCCGTATTCGGGAAATCCCAAAATGCTTTATGCGCTTTTAATTCGCCCGCATCTTCTTCTCTATCTACCGATGGTAAATCAATAAGTAAGTGCTCCACCCCAATTTCACGCAACCATTGGGCTGCTTCCCAATCCAAATAAGTAGGATTGGTATGTGAATAGTTCTTTTGCGTTTTGCTTTTTAAATTGGGTAGCGTTCGTATCACAATTGCTTTGGGTGTTTTGTTGCCCAACAGTGCTTGTAATTGCGCCTTTTTAATTACCGAATCTTCGTTGACCATCACTGGGGTGACACTCACCAATTCTGTAATAAAATAATGTGCTTGCAAGTGTTCATTTACCGAGTAAATGGTCTTGCTAATATGCCCCATGCATTCGGTATGCGTGATATGCGCATGTGGATTAAAGGCAATGTTTCTAAAATTTACGGAACTCCCCTGCGCCACTTCACCAATAAAATCGCCATCTACCACCGGACTAATTTCCGGAGCATTCATGTACCATGCCACCACTCCCGATTTTGTATTCCCCATCGGAATAGAAATATCGTGAAATTGATTCAAATCAACTTGATACTTTTGTTTATCGTATGTTAATGATATATGCAAGGCAAAAATATTAGACTTGCAAAATATAATTTTTTAGTCAATCAGAAACAAATCAGACGATATTTTATCGGCCAAATACTTCCCCTTCTTAGATAGAATAAAGGAATTTTCCAATTCTAAAACATGTTTTGAATCTAAATAAGGTTGAATTAAAGATTTAAGATTGTTTTGAAAACTAGCTCCAAATTGCATTTTTATTTGGTTTTGGTCAATTCCCCATTTCGTTCGCAATCGGGTTAAAATATGCTCATTAAATTGGTCTTTTTTACTCAAAACCTCCACTTCTGCGGCTAACGTATTCATGTTTAACGTTTTTACATATTTCATATTAGAGGCTACATTCCATTGCCGCTCCGCACCGTTAAAAGAATGTGCAGATGGCCCAATACCAACATATTTTTTTCCAAACCAATAGGCCGTGTTGTGCTTAGAGTAAAAGCCGGGTTGACCAAAATTAGATATTTCATAATGGTCAAATCCATGCGCTTTCGTTTGAATCATTAACTGCTCAAACTGTTGATTATAACTATCATCTTTCGCTGTTTTTACCTGATTGGTGCGCACCAAATGTCCTAAATGAGTTTGTGATTCAATTGTGAGTCCGTAGGCCGATAAATGGGGTAAACCCAACGAAAAAAATGTTTCTAAATTCTGCTTCCACTCGTTCATGGTCATTCCCGGAATACCGTAAATCAAATCCATCGTAATATTGGTAATTCCAATTTCCTTAGCCAATTTCAATCCCGCTATGGCTTGGGTTTGATTGTGCGCTCGGTTCATCCATTTCAAATGCACATCAAAAAACGATTGCACTCCCACACTCAATCGGTTAATTCCGGCCGCTTTCCAAGCCCGAATTTTCTCTTCGGTCAAATCATCTGGGTTAGCCTCCAGCGAAATTTCAGCAGTATCGCTCACTGTGTGGGTGGCTTTTACCTGAGCTATAAGTTGCGCAATAAATGGCGTAGGTATGGATGAAGGAGTACCTCCCCCAAAATAGATGGTTTCAATTATTTCTCCCTCCAAATAGTCCTTTTGAAGGGTTAATTCGGTTTCCATGGCAGCGACTAATTCGCCCACATTTCGAAAATTAGTGGAAAAATGAAAATCGCAATAATGACATGCTTGTTTGCAAAATGGAATGTGAAAATAAATGCCTGCCATGAAGAAAATTCCTATAAATAACTATTGTTTCAACTCAATTCTAAAGGTTGTTCCTTTTCCTTCTTCACTATTCTTTACCCAAATTTTGCCATTGTGATATTCGTTGACAATCCGCTTTGAAAGCGATAAACCTAAACCCCAACCGCGTGCCTTGGAGGTAAATCCAGGTTGAAAAACCGCGTCTCGTTTATTATATGGAATTCCTTTGCCGGTATCGGTTACTTCTACCACCGTTTTGCTCGCTTCACTCTGCACGTTAATTGTGATTTTACCTTTTCCTTCCATGGCGTCTATCCCATTTTTGCATAGGTTTTCAATCACCCAATGAAACAACGGCTCGTTTAAAGGCGAAACCACGTGCTCATTATTCATTCCTATCAAATCAATGGTAACCTTTCGTGGCACACGGGTACGGAAATACTTCACAAATTTTTCCAACGATTCAAACACGTTCATTTCCTCCAGACTAGGTTTTGCTCCAATCTTCGAAAATCGGTCGGTAATCATGTTTAACCGCTCCACGTCCTTCTCCATTTCTTGGATAATACTTTCATCCACCTTCTTCATCCGCAAAACTTCCATCCATCCCATTAACGAGGATAACGGAGTACCTAATTGATGCGCAGTTTCTTTCGACATTCCTACCCACACATTGTTTTGCTCCGAACGTCTGAAAATACTAAATAACCAATAGCCGGTGAGTACAAAGAGCATTACCACGCCAATTTGCACGATAGAATAGTATCTTAATCGTTGAATTAAATCGGAGTCACCATAATAAATATAATCTATTCCCCCGCTACCCAAATCAATCACAATAGGCTCATTATCTACACTCAATGTATTCATGGCTCTAATCAGCAGAGCCGAATCTTGTAGTATTTCATTAGAAATCATGTTAGATGCCAACACCGAATCGTTTCGGTAATAAATAACAGGTGTAGACGATGCCATAGAAACAATATCGCTCACAAATCGGGTTTCCACTTCATTAAATGTGGCCCGTAATTCCTCCAAAATTCGAGAATCTTTGTAATGCACGTAAATGTATTCATCATCAAAATAATTGATATCAATTCGGTCTCCTTGGGCCTTCATCAACACCAACACAGAGTCCAAAATATGCTGATTTTTTTTAGCTACCTCATCGCGCTCCGCTCCAGAAAGCCCTGACAACGGTTGTACTCCTTCCACATTTCGCGAACCGGTTATTTCGCCATTTTGACTCGTTAAAATAATAGGAATGGTTTGATTATCTTCAATAATATCGATTGCCAAATTCCCTACGTTATTGTTTCCAGTTACCGAGGATAGGGTTTCGGTGGCTTTTGCCCAAAGTTCTATTCGTTGTTTTTCGATTGCAGCTAGTACGGTAAAAAGTTCTTTAGCTTTGATTAAGCGGTCCGCTTTCCCTTCAATAGCTCCGGCCCAAAGCTCCACTTTGGTCCGTTCTTCCTCCGATAATTTACTCACCATTCGGCTAGAATAAAAAAACGAAACCCCAATAATGAGCAAAGCGAATATAATCAAGACTCGCTTCCACAAAGACTTCCGATTATAAAACAAACTATTATTTTCTATCTTACTCATTATACTGCATCAAATCTACCAAAAATGGATAGACTGCCCTATTATTACTTCGGGTTAATAATCTTCATCATCAAAATCCCACTCTTCAAAATCATCCTCTTTTTTTGCTTTTTTGGACTTTTTCTTCTTCAGTAATTTCTTCAGTAAAGTGGAATCTGTACTCGTAGAATCCGCCACAACTGCCGTATCCTTGGGAATGGAATCAGAAAATTCGCCCAAATCTACTTCATAGTTAAATTCTTCGGGTTTTTCTTCAACTACCACCGAGGTATCCTTTTTAAATAAACCCAATTCTTCTTTTAAAATGGATTTTGCCACTTTCATTTCCTCCGAGGATTGAATACGTAAGCCTTTAGACGAGCCCAATTTATCCAAATCCACTTCAATCTCCCCGTTTTTGGTGTACACGTGCAAGTAAATCATTCGGTTTCCTAACCCGTCATCTTGTATGTATCCGTATTCGCTAGTAATGGGTTTCTTCTTACTCAACACTTGTTTGAGATTAAAATCCATAAAATAATCCAACTCGTTAGTAAATGAATGTGTGCCCTGTAAACTAATCGTTAACGCTGAAGAATGAATATCCATTCTTGGTATAGTAATCACACTATTGGCAATTGTGATGTGGTTACTGATAGTATCAAATTTAATGTGGTGAAGCCTTTTTTCGAATTGATCCAGATTCACAAAAAGCTTGATAATCCGGTTACTTTCTATCTGCTTAGGGATGTCATACAATAGTTTGTATTCTATTAACTCACCATTTAATATTATCACATCCCCATCCAGATTTATCGACTCCGTATTAATTTCTAACTGCTTATTGGAAGTGAAATTATAAATTAAGTTGCAATTAAAATCACCGTTTATTTCTTTGTCCGTAAGCACTTTTTGGTCAAAGTTTTTGAATGCTACCAAAAATCGTTTCAATTTTACAGACTTCGTTTTAAGATTTCCGGAATAACCAAATCCGTTGGCCCATTGATTCATTTTAAAATTAGCCACGATTTCTCCTCCAAAAGCATTGCAATACAAATTGCCCAAATGCAAGGATTGATTGGCAAAAACCACATCCGTGTTGATATTAGAAATGATAAGTTCATCCATTTTAAAATTGCCAATTTCAACCGATCCTTGAAAAGCTACCTTATCGGTAAAAGAAAAATCTTGTTGCTTGTCGGTCTCTTTAGGCGCTGCCCAATCGGCCACATCCAGTTTTTGGGTGGTTACATTTGCATGTACAGCAAGTTGTTTCGATTTGCCTAAAAGATAACCCAGCCAGTTATTAACCACCCCTGACGCCTTGATTTGAGAATCGGCTATGTTACCATTTAAATCGTTAAAAGCCACCTTGTTTCGGTCTATTTCTAAGTCCACATTTACGTGACTCATTGAAGGAATATCTGCTATCTCAAAGGCCCCTTCCTTTAGGCTCACTTTCGCTTTACCTCGCATGGTTTCCACATCCGAACCCAAAATAGAATCCATATTTTGAACAGAACCTGAAACCTTTACTTCAAACTCCGCACTACCACTCATTTTAAAATTTTCACCCAAATCCGCCAGTTTAGAAATCTCTAATAAGTTGGCGATTCCTTTGCAATGAACCTGGTATTTGGGATGCTTTAAATTGCGCAACAAAAACGATCCAGAGGCACTCCCCTCATGCGTGGATAATCCAAACTCAGGAATGTCAATGGTGGTGGTAGTTGGGTTGGCTAACCGACCTAAATCAAAAGTGCCTTTGGCATGACTCACGGTCACTCTTTCTCCGGTTTGTAAATAAGTAAGGACTCCATTCACCACATTAAATCTTCCTGTTATAGCAGGATGACTTGCATTCTTGGTTCTTTCTAAAGCCATAAAAACAGCGGCTTCACCATTGATATTATAGGCCTTGATAAACTGAATATGTTTTTTAGGAATAAGTGTTTCTATCTCTTTTAAATTCAATGATTTTGATTCAAAAGTATATGCAAAACCATCCGAGTTCGTTTTTCCTTTTACTTCAAAATCATACGCTTCACGCAGCGTTAAAAAACCCCTGGAAATTTGGAAATAACCGGTTTCGGTATTTATCGTTAATCCTAAATCTACATGAGCCGTTTCATTTTGAAGGTAGGAAGTCCCATCCAAAGATAGTTTTTGAACATCTACTGTACCATAAAGAGCGGTGTTAATCCATTCCTCTTTAAATGCACCTTTCGCAATGATTTTCGGAAAATAAAACTGGTAGGCATCGGTGGTAGAAAAATCGGTAAACCCAACCGCACAATTCACTAAGGTAACACTTTCTAAATCCAGCTCAAATTTATCGGTATTGGAAGTATCCGTCACAAATATTTCAAAATTCCCCTCACCCGCACGATTCATTTCTAAATTTAAAAAACCTTCGTGAGCCTCTATGCTATTCAGTACGTACGATTGATTGAGAATATCAATAATATTAAAGGATAATGAAAACGCCTCAAATTCAAAAAGGGTATCGGGTTTACTCGTGTAATTTTTGGATTCAAAACCTACTACGTGGTGTAATGTAACAGAAGCTAACGGGAAATTAGAAATAAAGGAAAGGTCAATGGTGGCTACTTTTATCTCAGCATTTAACTGTTTGTTGATTTCTGTCGTTACAGAATCAACCACCTCATCTTGATATATAAAACCAAAAACCACCAAAATTGAAAACAGTAATGTTCCAATAATGGTGGTAATTATAATTAGTTTTTTTATGATTCGCATTTAGCGATAACGCTACTTCAGAGTGGTTATTACTTAATTACTCTTTAGCATTTTTAAACTTCCTACTTCTAATGGATCCAAGAAACGGAATTTACCTCTACCTAATTTCTTTTTAGTAATTCCAGCAAAAGAAATACGCTCTAAAGAAACTACACGGTAACCCATTGATTCAAAAATTCTACGAATCACACGGTTTTTACCTGAGTGTAATTCTAAACGAACGCTATCTCTTACACCTGCTTTGTAAAAACCAGCACTATCTGCCTTTATTACACCATCGGCCAATTCAATACCTTCCGTTACTCTAGCTAAATCTTCAGGAGTTACTTCTTTATTCAATTTAACGTTGTAGATTTTTGTAATTCCAAATGAAGGATGCGTCAATTTTGTCGCCATTTCACCGTCATTCGTTAAAATCAATACACCGGTAGTGTAGCGATCCAAACGTCCTACAGGATATACACGCTCTTTACATGCGTTTTTAACGATGTCAATAACCGTTCTTCTTCCTTGAGGATCATCCAAAGTGGTAATCGTATCTTTTGGTTTATTCAAAAGCACGTACACCATTCTTTCTGGTTTCAATTCTTCGTCCGCCAATTTAACTACATCGCCCATCATAACGCGAGAACCCAATGTACTCACTGGTTTGTCATTAATGGTTACAATTCCTGCTGCAATTAGCTTATCCGCTTCACGTCTTGAACAAATACCAGCATTCGCTAAATATTTATTTAAACGTTCTCCTTTTTCTTCATTAAAGATGCGTTCAATACCCTGTGCTTTAGGAATAAAGCTTTGTTTTCTTCTAGGCTTGTACCCTTCTTTTCGGTAATGAGAATATCCGTTTTTGTCAATTTTGGTATAAGATCTAGAATCTTCTTGACTTGAATTGCTCTCGTAAGAATTTCCGTAAGAGTTTCCGTCTACTTCACCTTCGCTTTCGCTAAAGTCTTGGCTAATTCTTACTCTTCTTCTTTTCTGTCCTCCGGATGGAGCACTGTTGTAATCGTCTTCTGTACTATTAAAATCGTCCCGACTCATAATTCAAAAATTTATTTTGGTTTTTTATTTAAGCGTGCAATAATACATTAAAATATAGCGATAGCGTAATGACTTTCATCTCATTCCCTTATTATTAAGTAAATTTTAATAAAAAATCTTCCGTTTTGCCTACCAACTAGGTTTAAATGCGTCTATAATATGATTAATACTTTCATTATTTTGGTTACTTATAATACCAAAAATATCGAATCTTCCTTCGTTATCCAAATCATTTTCAATTAAATAATGATGCGCCACCTTGATTATTCGTTTTTGCTTCGCTCTTGAAACGGCTTCTTCGGGTTCTCCTAAATAATTATTTGCTCTCGTTTTTACTTCTACAAATACAATGTAGTCTTCTATCTTCGCAATAATATCCACTTCATCTCTCCCAAACCGATAGTTTTTCTCCAGTATTTCATAGCCTTTCTTGGCTAAATAATTGGCCGCCATTTCTTCGCCTAGTGTTCCTAACTCGTTATGATCTGCCATGCTCCACTAATTTTAAATTACTACCTGATTTTGATACTGCCAACTGATACGTATATCCTAAAACAATAGCTTGGTTATTTAATTGATGTCCCGCAGGAAACCCAAATGCGACAGGGTAGGCATATTCTGATACCATGGCTTTAATCAACTCTGCCACCTCGCACCCAAAAACTTCCTGGCTTTGTTTCATATCGGTGAGACCACCAATCACCAAACCGGCCAAATTATCCAATTTACCCGCTTTTTTTAGCGCCCATAACATTCGGTCTATTTTATACGCGTATTCCGACACTTCTTCAATAAATAATATTTTTCCATCGGTTGTAATGTCTAATGTTGTTCCAATCAAACTTTCCAAAATAGCCAAGTTTCCCCCCACTACGCGAGCAGTAACCTCTCCGAATCTATTTAGGTTGTTTGCACTAAACGGGATGGCTAAATTTTGTCCAAATAACGCTTTTCTAAGCGTCACCAAGGTATCACTGTCATCTGTAAGCTCATCTAAATAAACCAGCGCTAATCCATGGATTGATGGGTAGTTCAACACCCCCTGCATTTTGTTATGCAAAACCGTAATATCGCTAAAACCTACCAGCCATTTGGGATTCTTTTTAAAGATGGCATAATCCACGCTATCCACAATACGAATAGTGCCGTAGCCTCCACGCGCACATATAATAGCCTTAGCGGTAGGATGATCTAAAGCCCACTGCAAATCAGAAGCGCGTTCGGAATCTGTTCCCGAAAAATAGCGATGTTTTCCGAGCGCAAAGGGTCCTACTTCTACTTGCAACCCCCAACTTTCTAGAAGCGCAATTCCCTTGTCCACAAAAGAAGCTTCAATGCTTTTTGCGGGAGAAATTATTAATACCGTATCTCCTTTTCGTAAGGAAGCAATATGCTGGATCATACACTTATTTTACACAAATGTAAATGCAAATTTTTCAATTAACTTGATTTAATATACTATTCCCAAAAAAATTAAGATTGCTAGTAACGCTTAACCCAATATCTTAGCCCATTTTTGCAAATAACAATCTGATTCTCAAAAAACTTTGAGGTTTTAAAAAAGATTGTACATTTGCAGCCCACTTTTGGGATGATACTTTATTGAATACATGACTAAATTAGAGGAATATCTGAAACAATTTGTTGTACAGTTTTCTGGTTTAAAATTGGGAGTTCATAAGTATGAGTTCGAAGTTGTGGATTTGTTCTTTGAGCAGTTTAACATTGAGGATGTTACTGGTGGCCAGTTTCACATCGATCTTTCTTTAGAAAAGAGAGATAATATGATGGAACTTATATTCAAATTTAATGGTTCCCTTTCTACAAGTTGTGACCGGTGTCTAGATCCGTTGCAAATTCACTTAGAAGGAGAAAGAGAATTGTTGGTTAAATTTGGAGAAACTACCAGTACCGAAAACGATGAGCTTCTTGTACTAGGCTATGAAGCATATCAACTAGATGTTGCTCCTTACATATATGAGTTTATCGCTTTAAACTTTCCATTACGGAAAGTGCATAACGAAGATGAATGTAATCAAGAAGTAATAAATAGACTATATCCCGATGTTGAAGAACAGCAAGAAGACAATGAAACTTCCAATATGTGGGACAAATTGAAAGAATTAAAGTAAGAATTAAAGATTAAAACGAGATATTATGGCACATCCTAAACGGAAAATTTCCAAAACAAGAAGAGACAAGAGAAGAACTCACATTAATGCAGAAATGCCTACAATCGCTATCGATTCAACTACAGGCCAACCGCATTTATTTCACCGTGCACACTGGTTTGAAGGAAAACTTTACTACAAAGGAAAAGTAGTAATGGAAAAAGAAACCATGGCATAATTCTTCAAAAAAAAATTATTTGGAAGACCAGCATTTTTTGTTGGTCTTTTTTTGTTTGTACCTACTAGAAACAGTATGCGTACCTACTAAACAAATGTTTTCAACAGAAGTCATGGGGCAATATGACACTAAAACATTTTTTACTTAGGGTGTTTTAAATACTTTCGCCCCACATTATGTCCGTAAAACAGGCACTAAAACATCTTTACAATGAGTAAGATTACTGCAGCAATTACAGGTGTACAAGGTTTTGTACCAGACTATGTCCTCACTAACAAAGAGTTGGAGACAATGGTTGACACCAACAGTGAATGGATTGTTTCCAGAACAGGAATTGAAGAAAGACACATACTAAAGGGTGAAAACTTAGGTCCTAGCGACATGGCAGCTCCTGCTGTTATTGAGCTTATGAAAAAGACCAATACTAAACCCGATGAAGTTGACTTGTTAATATTTGCAACAGTTACTTCAGACATGATTTTTCCGGCAGCCGCAAATTTAACCATGCACAAAGCAGGTATCACTAGCGGATTTGGATATGATATTAATGCTGCTTGTTCAGGATTACTTTATTCTTTGGCTACCGCTTCTAAATTTATTGAAACCGGTAAGTACAAAAAAGTAATTGTATGTGGATTTGATAAAATGTCATCTATCGTAGATTATACCGACCGGACCACCTGTGTCATTTTTGGTGATGGGGGAGGTGCTTTAATGCTCGAACCAAATACCGATGGGTACGGAATTCAAGATACCATTTTGGAAAGTGACGGTGCTGGATGGAAACATCTTCATCAAAAAGCTGGTGGATCAGCTAATCCTCCTACACACGCAACCGTAGAAGCTGGATTACATTACGTATACCAAGAAGGTCAACCGGTATTTAAATGGGCGGTATCTAAAATGGCAGATGTATCTCGCGCCATTATGGATAGAAATAATTTATCTCCAGACGATGTAGCGTATTTAGTACCTCATCAAGCCAATTTAAGAATTATTGAAGCCACTCGTAGAAGAATGGAAGTTTCGCCAGACAAGGTGATGATAAACATTCAAAAGTATGGGAATACAACATCTGGAACCATCCCATTATGTTTATGGGAATGGGAATCCAAACTTAAAAAAGGCGATAACCTTATTTTAGCTGCCTTTGGCGGTGGGTTTACTTGGGGTTCAATATACTTGAAATGGGCCTACGATCCTAAATAAAAACAGACACTAAAAAATTACGAATTTGCGATTGGTAGATAAACTTAAATCTCTACTTTTATCGGTTCGTTTTATAAATTGAAAATTAAAACTTTAGATTATGGATATAGATAAAATCCAAGCATTAATCAAGTTCGTTTCGAAACAAGGAGTATCGGAAGTAGAATTGGAAACAGAAGATTTTAAAATCACAATTAAATCCGATAAAAACCAAAAAGCAGCTGAGCCTCAAATAATACAAGCTCAAATGCCAATGATGCAAGCCATGCAAGCGCCAATGGCCGCTCCCGCACCTGTGGCAGCAGCTCCTGAAGCGGCTCCTGCACCTGCAGCTCCCAAAAAAGAAGAAACAAACAACTATATTACCGTTAAATCTCCAATGATTGGAACCTTTTATCGTGCAGCAGGACCGGGCAAACCGACTTTTGTTGAGGTAGGCGACAGCATTAAAGAAGGGTCGGTAACTTGTATTATCGAAGCCATGAAATTGTTCAATGAAATTGAATCAGAAGTTTCTGGTAAAATCGTTAAAATTCTTGTGGATGATGCTACTCCTGTGGAGTACGACCAACCATTATTTTTAGTTGATCCATCCTAATTATTCACCTTTAAATCTAAATCTATGTTTGGATTAGGTAAATCGGATAAAGAAAAAAGCAATATGTTTAATAAAATTCTTATTGCCAATAGAGGCGAGATCGCCCTTAGAATTATCCGTACATGTAAGGAAATGGGCATAAAAACGGTAGCCGTATATTCTACTGCAGATGCCGAAAGTTTACATGTTCGTTTTGCAGATGAAGCCGTATGTATCGGTCCAGCAAGTAGTGCAGAGTCCTATTTAAAAATTCCGAATATCATGGCAGCGTGTGAAATCACCAATGCTGATGCTATTCATCCAGGTTACGGATTCTTATCAGAAAATTCTAAATTTTCTAAAATTTGCGAAGAACATAACATTAAATTCATTGGCGCTTCAAGCGACATGATTGATGGAATGGGCGATAAAGCCAATGCAAAAGCAACCATGATTAAAGCAGGCGTACCGTGTATTCCTGGCTCGAAAGGTTTGCTTAAAAACGCAGCTGACGCTAAAAAAGAGGCCGAAAAAGCAGGTTACCCCGTTATACTAAAAGCTACAGCTGGTGGTGGTGGTAAAGGAATGCGATTGGTATGGAAAGAGGAAGATATTGAGTCTGCGCTTGATGCTGCGATGTCGGAAGCCATGATTAATTTTGGTAATGACGGAATGTATTTGGAAAAATTCATTGAAGAACCGCACCATATTGAAATTCAAATTGCGGGAGACCGTTTTGGAAAAGCATGTCACTTATCAGAAAGAGATTGCTCCATTCAAAGACGTCATCAAAAACTAGTAGAAGAAACTCCTTCGCCATTTATCAATGCTAAATTGCGTGAAAAAATGGGGAAAGCAGCCGTAAAAGCCGCAGAATCTATTGGATATGAAGGCGTTGGAACGGTTGAGTTTTTGGTAGATAAAAACCATGATTTTTACTTTATGGAAATGAATACTCGAATTCAAGTAGAGCATACCATTACCGAAGAAGTAGTGCAACATGATTTAATCAAAGAACAAATTAAATTGGCCGCAGGCGAGCCTATTTCAGGTAAAAATTATTACCCGCAAATGCACGCTATCGAATGCCGTATTAATGCAGAGGATCCTTACGCTAATTTCCGCCCAAGTCCTGGTAAGATTACATCATACCACGCACCGGGAGGACACGGAATTAGATTAGACACCCACGTTTATGCAGGATATACCATTCCTCCATATTACGATTCAATGGTAGCTAAATTAATAGCCGTTGCGCAAACACGCGAAGAAGCCATTGAAAAAATGGAACGTGCATTAGATGAGTTTGTGATTGAAGGCGTAAAAACCACCATTCCATTCCATCAAAAATTAATGAAAAACGAACAGTTTAGAAAAGGGGTATTCACTACCGCTTTCTTAGAAGAATGGGATTTTACCAAAGCGTAATCTTTTCATTTATACAAATAATCAAAAGGCTTCCAAATTGGGAGCCTTTTTTTATTCCAAAATTATTTATATTTTTAGAGCAGATTAAAAATTAATGACCTACGATAAGATGCAAAAAAAATTCTAAAAAATATAAACTCATTCATTTAATGGCAATAATGCCGCCCTCTTCTTAATACAAGAGTTCATTTATTAAATTCAAGCAAAATGAATAACTTTAAATTACTATTTTACTTATTTTCATCCATTCTCTTTTTAAATTCATGTACAAAAGAATTGATAACTGATGAACCAACCAACCAACCAACTAGCCAAATAAATGGTGTAGTTTTTAATGTCACTGATCAAAACTCAGGAGCTTCTCGTGCAAACGGGGATCCTGTAAAAACTGTTCTGGGTGCCCTCAGACAAAATCCCTTTGAAATTAGCGTAGTCCAACAAGCTCAAAGTAACATTTACACTAATCCTACTACAAGTATTCAAACCACCCATCTTTATGTGAAGTTTACACCCAGCAGTATGGATGACATTCTAAAACTTGAGCAAACAGATGCTGAGTTTTATGATTATCCACTAGAGTATGAAGTAATAACCATGGGTGATTACTACCAAGACATTGTTGAAGGCTCATACCCTACTCTTTATACAGTGGTAGAACCAAATTTTGAATTTCCAGCAGTTCAATATGAAGTTATTGATGAGTTATACCTTACCAAAAATGACCCGCTATTAATTACCGAGTGTTTTTCTTTAACCGATAATTTAGCTGGAATTGAAGATTACCTTCCTGCTAATACTGGAATGACTATTATCGATTTATCTGATGATCCAATAGGAATGGTTCCTACCATGCCAGACTGTGGACCAAGCGCAATGGCTGTTTTAGTAAACACAAACCCCGGAGGAGCTCCTCAATGGGAATGGCACTGCGAAGCCTTACCCCCTCCACCAACAAATGAGTGTTCTACTAGTGGTGAACCAAGACAACCCGGAGGAAAAATTCTTGTTGAAGATACTCAGCTAGGGTTTCAAGCACTTAGAAGAGTTAAAGTAATTATGAAAGATACTTGGTTTACACAAGACTCTAGATGGACCAATGACTATGGTTGCTGGAAGATAAATGAAAAATACTTTGGTAAAGCTTGGATGTGGGTGAAATTTAAGAACAATAGATGCAGAATAAGAGGCACACAAAATAAGTTTGCTGCTTCTTGGCAATGGATAACTTCAGTTAAAGATTACGTTGGTATGATCTCTGGACCCCATTTTAATAACATTACAACGAAATATTGGATGTGGAGTAATAAAGGCTCTGCCGAACATGTATATTGGGGTGCAGCTACCGTTAATAATGCCTTACATGAATTTCATGATTTTGCAACAGCTGATGGTATTAACACTCCTCCTGATGGTTTGGATATTTATGTAGGTAGAAATCATACGGGTGGATATGCTTTAATGAATACTCAATATTATTTAGGAGGACTTTTAGGCACAACCCTCACCTATTCAACATACTTCATGGGACCCTTTAGCTATATGATAGGTGCAATTGGAGCTACAGCCACTGTAATTTATTTACCAGATGTATATATTGGTATTGACTTTCCTGAATCTGATGTCCAAAAAAGCTTAGCTTATCATGAGCTCACACACACCTCTCATTATTCCCAAGTTGGCTATGCCTACTGGGTAGGCCTAGTGGATGAAACAATAAAGGCAGGGGGTCATGGAGATGAAAACACACAAGACCGAGATAAATTAGAATTATGCGAGTCTTGGGCAGATTATTTAGGTGGCATGACTTATACGCATAGAACTTACGGCTCTGATAACAGTTTTGGGCCTAACTCATTTTATGATTGGGAGGATTTTTCAGAACATACTTGGAACGAAACCCCAAATCATATACCAATTGGTCTTCATCATGATTTGACTGATATTGGCGAACCAAGTATTTCTTACAATCAAGTCGACCCTTGGGCTCCAACTAATTCCATTTCCGACAATGTTTCAGGAATTACAATTAACACCATGTTTCAGGCCTTAAACTCCAATACCAATTCAATAAATGACTATAAGAACTACCTAATCACTAACTCCTTGGGGAACAACACGACTAGTGATATAAACAATCTATTTAATAGTTATTAAGATGAAATACATACTTATCATTTTTTCAATGTTATCGCTAACTGGGTGCAATAAAGAATGTCAAATAACCGGTGCTAGCTACCAATTTGAAGTTTCTTCCACTTTATTCCCCGCATTAGATACTTTTAATATCGGGGATACCATTACCATTATCTCCGAGTTTAATGACCAAGTTTATGAAGCAAAAACAGATAAGAAATATGATTTATCAAAATTAACACTTCCTTCCAATTTTAAAGTTTGGAAGATTTCTGTTTCACCTACAAGCTATACTGCCATTCTAAATTTTAATGTTCTTAATGACAGTTCAAGCGATTTTTATTACGATTATTATCAAGGTCTCAATGCTTATTCTCTCAAGGGAAAATATGATTATACCCAAAGCACATATTCTCTTACATATAAAATTATTCCTGAAGACACAGGTTTATTTATGTGCGCACACGGGCCATTATCACCAGGAATCGCATTTCCAGGTAAATGTGATGATATGGAAAGTTATTTTCATGTTGCTTTAAACAATGGAAATGACAATAACATTAGTATGCTTTCTCAAAGTCCAGATGAACATTTCAACACATGGGTTTTAGAAAAGCCGGATGATCGGTTTCATTCTGGAGGTAGTTACGCATTCTACGTAAAGTAAAAAAATTGCAATTTTCAAAAAGGCTTCCAAATTGGGCGCCTTTTTTTATGGAAAAAACCAAAAACTAAATTCCTCCGAACGCGATCATTTACCCTTACTTTTCCTTAATTTGTAATCGGTAAAAAAACGGAGGGGATTATGAATGTATTGGTAATAGGATCAGGAGGACGAGAGCATGCTTTTGCATGGAAACTCTCACAAAGTGATAAGGTAGATAAATTATTTATTGCACCGGGTAATGCGGGTACTGCGCAAGTGGGAACCAACTTACAAATAGGCGTGAATGATTTTGAAGGAATCAAGAAAGCAGTGTTGCAAAACCACATCAAAATGGTGGTGGTAGGCCCGGAAGACCCTTTGGTAAATGGTATACGCGATTTTTTTGAATCGGATTCTGAAATTTCCAATGTGGCCGTTATTGGCCCCAATGCCATGGGAGCCAAACTAGAAGGCAGCAAAGAATATTCGAAAGAATTCATGATGCGACATAACATTCCTACCGCTCGTTATGCTTCGTTTACCAATGACAATATTGAAGAAGGTTATAAATTCTTAGAAAGTTTAAACCCTCCTTACGTGCTTAAAGCCGATGGATTAGCTGCTGGAAAAGGCGTTCTTATTTTAGAACACCTAAGCATCGCAAAACTAGAATTAGAAGCCATGCTAGCTAACGCTAAATTTGGCGCTGCAAGTGAAACCGTTGTTATTGAAGAGTTTTTAACAGGCATTGAACTTTCTGTTTTTGTACTTACCGATGGAAAATCATACAAAATTTTACCTGAAGCCAAAGATTATAAAAGAATTAATGAAGGCGATAAAGGATTAAACACGGGTGGCATGGGTGCTATTTCTCCCGTTCCTTTTTCACATGACGGGTTTCTCGAAAAAGTAGAAGAATTGGTAGTAAAACCAACCATTAACGGACTTCGAAAAGAAGGATTTGATTACAAAGGATTCATTTTTATTGGTTTAATGAACCAAAACGGAGAGCCCCAAGTAGTGGAATACAATGTGCGAATGGGTGACCCAGAAACGGAAGCCGTGATACCTAGAATAAAATCTGACTTAATGGATTTATTTGAAGGGGTGGCCAATGAAACTCTTGCTGAAAAACATTTTGAAATTGATGAAAGAACCGCAGCAACCGTTGTACTAGTTTCAGGAGGATATCCAGAAGACTATGAAAAAGGAAAGGTCGTTTCAGGACTCAATAGTACCGATGCACTGGTTTTTCATTCTGGCACAAAATCAGAAAACGAAAATGTAGTCACTAATGGAGGAAGAGTTTTTGCAGTAACCGGAATGGCTAATTCTCAAAAAGGAGCTTTAGCATCTGCATACAAAAACGTAGAAAAAATTAGGTTCGATAAAGTAAATTACCGAACCGATATAGGGTTTGATTTAAAGTAATTGAAAAGAAAAGGAAGAACGGCTTATTTTAATTTGCCGTCTTCTTTCATTTCAACTGCGTTATATTTCGCTTGTTTAAACAACCAAATTAATAATGCTGTAGCAATAGTAACAATGAAAATCCAGTTCACAAAATTTCCACCAGCTCTTAAAATGCCAAAAGAATCAGTAAAAAACTGTCCTACTCCTGTCCAAAATTCCGTTGAATTCATATCTCAAATTTTAATTTCAGCAAATTTATAATTAAATCGATATGTTGCTACGAATTTTTAAAACAAGTCAACCATTATCTTGGATTTTAATCACCCTCCTACTTATTTTAGTCCGTTTAGGACTATATATCGTCTTTTATAATTCCAGTTTTGAAATTCAAACCACAGGAATAGCAAGTCTTTTCACCCATTTCTTAACCGGTTTTAGCCCGCTACTTTCGCATTTTACCGCTACACTAATCGTAATATTATCCGGATTCTTTCTTAACTCTATTGGACAAAACATTAATATCTTTAAAGGAATTCATTATTTACTATTTTTAATTTTCGGTCTCTTTTCGTCCTTTTATCCAGAAAACTTGGTGCTCACGCCTTTTGTAATTTCGTTACCCATTACGTTATTTAGTCTCAACATTATTCTTACTCAATCCAAAACAGCGGTTCACCTGCCTTCGGTATTCAATGCCGCATTTCTTATTGGGCTTTCGTCTATTATTTATTTTCCATCCATTATCTATCTCATATTACTAATTCTTAGCTTGTTGTATCTAAATAACATGCAATGGAGACATCTTGCCATCGCAATAATTGGAGTTGCGACACCTTGGATATTTTTTGATGTTACTATTTTTTCACTTCAAATAGAATCTCCCTACTTTTTTGAAATCTGGAATCAATCAGCAGGTTTTTTTCATTTCTATACTTATCGTTCCATCTATGCCATTGGCATTCTTCTTTTCACCACCATATTTCAATCGCTATCGTTTATAAAAACGGGAAATCGATCCATAATAAAAATTCGAAAAACATATCATATTCTATTTATTTTTCTACTCATATCTATCGCACTCAGTGGGTTTATCACCGCCAATGAGAGTGCGCTGTTGGCCGTTATCATCATTCCTATTTCCATTCTTTTTACTTCCTTTCATTTAGAAACCAAAAAATGGTGGCTTAGTGACCTGCTTTTTATCGCATTCATGGCTGCTATTGGTTTAAATTACTATTTGATTTAAGCAAATCTAGCTGAACCTCAAACAAAATCAGAATACGAATAGGGCTACCCGATAAAAAAAACGTTTTTTTGTAGCCCATAGCACGAAAACATTAGATGAAGGAACAGGTAATTTTAGTTGATAAAAACGACAACCAAATAGGGTTAATGGAGAAAATGGAAGCCCATGAAAAAGCACTGTTACATCGTGCATTTTCAATTTTCATTTTTAATTCCAAAGGCGAATTGCTTATTCAACAACGTGCATTAACAAAATATCATTCTGCCGGAGAATGGGCAAATACCTGTTGCAGTCACCAACGCGATGGCGAATCTACTTTAGAAGCTGCACACCGTAGATTAATGGAAGAAATGGGATTTGATGTTCCGCTCACAGAAGTTTTTAATTTCACGTATAAAAAAGCCTTTGGAAATGGACTCACCGAACATGAATTTGACCATGTGTTGTTTGGTCATTTTGAAGGTGAACCCAACATGAATCCCGAGGAGGTTGCAGATTGGAAGTACATTTCAATAGCGCAGTTAAATGAAGAAATAAAGGCTTTTCCAGATAGCTATACCATTTGGTTACAGATTGCATTAAAAGAAGTTGAAAACCATCTTAAAACCACGCAAAAATGAGAGTTCAAGTAAAAAGAAAAGCACATTTCAACGCGGCTCATCGTTTATTTAACCCAAAATGGGATGCGCAAAAAAACAATGAAATTTTTGGCTTATGTAATAACCCCAATTTTCATGGACACAACTACAATTTAGAAGTAGCCGTAACCGGAGAAGTAGACCCCGAAACGGGATACGTGATCGACATGAAAATATTGAAAGATATTATCAAAAATCAAGTAACGGTTAAGTTGGATCATAAAAATCTAAACATGGATGTGCCTGAGTTTGAAAACTTAATTCCTACGGCCGAAAATATTGTAATTGTATGCTACGCACTCATTAAAGAAAAGCTTCCTGCACATTTAGAATTGCAGATTACGCTATCTGAAACCGAAAGAAATTCGGTGGTGTTTCCTGTTTAATTAATAATAAAACCTGGGGTTTCCACCTCTTCACTGTAATGCCCTGCGTTGTCTAAAATCTTACATTTAAACATCAACGTGTCGTATCCTGCTAATCCAGTTCCTACCAAATTAATTTTTCGGTCAAACTCTCCATCGATCGCTGGGTTAACATTACTATTACTTATTACCGGTATTTTATTATCTAATCCGGGTTCACCAGGCAAATAAGTACGTTCTACCCAAACGCCATTTTGCATATAATATGGGGTCATCAACATATTATTGGTTTGCACTTCGCCATTCTCATCCGTTATCTTGGCATCGGGAGCCATTCCTATGTCTCCATCACAATCGGAAAAAGAATACGTCAATTTATAATCGGATGAATCAACCGAAACCAATGTAAACGATAAGAAATTCAATTGCGGAATGGGTTCATCGCATCCCTTTTTCGTACACGAAGTGATAAAAACTCCGAGTAGAAGTGCGATAAATACTATTTTTGAACCCTGTTTCATGCGTTGACAAATGTATGGATTATTGAATTAGGTCACAAACGTCATTCGTGTTGAAAAAGTATCACCATCAAGCATTAAAAATTCGTACTCCCCAAGAGTTTGAAACGCAAGCGCTCGAAACCTTTCAATTTCAATATAAACAAGTACCCATTTATCGTGAATTTGTGGATTTGTTGGGAGACAAACCAACATCCGTTAAATGTGTCACCGACATTCCATTTTTGCCTATTTCGGTATTTAAAACCCATCGGGTTACCGTGAAAAATGCGGAAATTCAAACCACTTTTAAAAGTAGTGGCACGACCGGAATGGAGCGTAGCCAGCACTATATTCACGATTTGGAGGTGTATGAAAAATCTTTTCAAATAGGGTTTGAATGGTTTTATGGACCTATTACCGACTACACCATTTTGGCCCTTCTTCCTTCCTACCTAGAACAAGGCGAATCGTCTTTGGTGTATATGGTAGACGATTTAATAAAACGAACCAATAACCCCAAAAGTGGCTTCTATTTGGATAATTATACTGAATTGGTAGCCCAACTCAAGCAATTAGACCAACAAGGCAAGAAGACCATTTTGTTGGGCGTGAGTTACGCGTTATTAGATTTAATAGAACAAAACGACTTCCAATTGAAGCACACCATCGTCATGGAAACAGGGGGAATGAAAGGAAGAAGACGTGAAATGGTGAAGGAAGAACTACATGAAGTTTTAAAAAATGGTTTTGGCGTATCCAAAATTCATTCAGAATACGGAATGACCGAACTTTTATCACAAGGCTATTCCAAAGGAAACGGAATTTTTGAAACCCCACCATGGATGAAAATTTTGATTCGTGACGCTACCGATCCATTAACGCTCCTAAACGAAGGGCAAACCGGAGGAATTAACGTGATAGATTTATCTAATTTTTACTCATGCTCGTTTATCGCTACCCAAGATTTGGGAAAAAAACGCGCTGAAAACACGTTCGAAATCCTCGGAAGATTTGATCATACTGATATTAGAGGCTGTAATTTACTATTAGCTTAGCATAATTGAACCAATGTAATTCCTGTTTCATTTTTTTAACAGTTATCCAATACATTGAATTTTAATTCATTACCATCAAAAAAATAATCACAATACTTTTCTAATCGCAACCAAACATACCTTTTCCTAAAAACACACGTATTACCTTAAGAAATTTGTTTTAGGGCTTTACACGAGCCAAAAAACGTAGTACATTTGCGCCCCCATTTAGAAATGGATTTTGTAGATTTAATAATTTGTTGTATTATCACACTCTGTTTCAGATTGAGATAATACTAAACATACCTGATTATATATGCGTCAACTAAAAATTACCAAGCAGCTCACCAATAGAGATTCTAAGTCTATTGATAAATACCTAAGTGATGTTTCCAAAGAAGGGATGGTTACCCCGGAAGAAGAAGTATCATTAGCGGTAAGAATTAAACAAGGTGACAAAGTTGCTCTAAACAAATTGGTAAATGCCAACTTAAGGTTCGTTATTTCGGTGGCGAAGCAATATCAAGGGCATGGTTTAACACTTGAGGATTTAATTGCAGAAGGAAACATAGGGCTTATCACAGCCGCTAAGAGATTTGATGAAACCAAAGGTTTCAAATTCATCTCTTATGCCGTTTGGTGGATTCGTCAAAGCATCATGCAAGCCATTGCAGAAAATTCAAGAGTAGTAAGATTACCATTAAACAAAGTGAGTGCGATTCAAAAAATTGCTCATGCGTTTTCTAAATTAGAACAAGAACACGAACGCGCCCCATCAAATCAAGAAATTTCTGAGTTATTAGAAACTTCTTCTGATAGTGTAGCCGATTTATTTACCTACTCTCAAAAACAAGTATCTGTAGATGCTCCATTAATTGATGGAGAAGAAAATAGTTTACTAAACGTTTTGAGTAATGGTCAATCAGAAAACCCAATGAGTGGTTTAATGAGAGAATCATTGTGTAGAGATATTGAAAGAGTATTGGTATCCTTAAAAGCTAGAGAAGCAGACGTGGTTCGTTTGTCTTTTGGCTTAAATGGAAAAGCACCAATGACTTTAGAAGAAATTGCAAATCAATTAGGATTAACGCGTGAGCGTATTCGTCAAATTAGAGAAAAAGCTTTACGTAGCTTACGTAAAAAAGCTAACTCTAATTTATTGAAACATTACTTGTAAGCATTCCATTGCTCACAGAATTGAAAGGCGTTACCGTGGTAACGCCTTTTTTTATGCCCTATTTTTAATAATAACCCAATAGATGCAACACCTCCATTTTTAAACCCGTCTATTAAATTGTAAACTGAAAATAGGACATTAGTTTAAAGCACAAAGAAGGGATATTGTAACTTTATCCCTTCTTTTAAAAAGATTAGATTGGCTACAACATACTATCATATACACAACGAATTGGCTATTAACGCTGGGAAAGGCGATAGTTCTGCTCAATTTAGGCTATATGAGTTGTATTACAAAGCCATGCACACCACGGCATCTCGTATCGTTAAAGATACAATGCTTGCCGAAGAGTTAATGCAAAATGGTTTTATGACCGCATTTACTAAAATGGACAAATGGCATCAAAAATCAAGTTTTGGTGCTTGGCTTAAAAGAGTTGTGATTAACGAATGTTTAGACCATCTAGCGAAGAAAAAACTAGACACGGTAAGCATGGAGGAGATGCAAGTTGCAGAGCCGGAAGATGAAGAGATTACGGAGCCGGATTACAACGTAGGCCAAGTAAAAGCGGCCATGACTCAACTTCCAGAAGGGTACCGAACCATTTTGAGTTTGTATTTGTTTGAAGGTTATGATCATGAAGAAATTGGTGAAGTCTTACAGATTTCGAGTTCCACTTCAAGGTCGCAATATTTAAGAGCCAAAAAGAAATTAATAGAATTGATTAAAAACACAACGTATGTCGGATAAATTAAAACAGTTCATCGCAGATAATGAAGCGCAATTTGACACGACTCCAAAGCCGGGCCATTTTGACCGATTTAAAGCGTTACAAGAACAACATGCACACACAGCTATGAATGCGGATTCACAGCAACAACAAAATAGCAGCCTACCGATGTTGATGAAAATTGCGGCCATTTTAGTCTTAGTTTTAGGTATCGGATGGATGATTTTTAACTTGGGTAAAATGCAAGGGGCACAAGAATTTGCCACCATTGGCAATGCGTCTCCAATAGACTCAGATGAATTAAAAGAGGCCGAATTTTTCTTTACCGAACAAGTGGATTTAAAAAAGAAGGAAGTACTCGCATTTTCCAACACCAATAATGCCGACACCAAACACATTTTATTGGAATTAGAGAAACTCGAATTACAATACATTGATTTAAAAGAAGAATTAGAGATAAACCAAAATAATGCTCAAATCATCAATGCGATGGTGGATAATTACCGCATGCGTTTATCCGTACTCGAACGATTATTAGCACATTTAAAAAAGTCAAATACAATTAAACAAAAACACCATGATGAAATTCAAGCATAAAACAATTGCAGCCTTATTCAGTGTCCTATTTTTCGGTTTGCAGGTTTTTGCTGGAGGCCTTGAAGAGTACAAAAAACAATACCACGAGTCCTTTAAAGTGAACTCGGATGTGGTATTGACCGTAGAAAATAAATTTGGATTCGTAAAAATTGTAACCAGCGAAACCGACCATATTATCATTGATGTGACGGTGAAGGTGGAAGCCAAAAATCAAGAAAAAGCACAAAAATTATTAGATAAAATTGAAATTGAATTGGAGGGTAACGCCTCCAATGTCTCGGCCATCACAACTATTGTGAAGAACGCAAACTTTAAAGAGTTGGCCATTGATTATACCATTACGATGCCCGTTTCAGGCAACGTTGATATTACCAATAAATTCGGAAGTTTATACCTAAATGAACTCAACGGAAATTCAAAATTATACGTGGCTTATGGGTCATTAGATATAGGAAGTTTAAACAGTCAAGAAAATAATATTACCGTTAAGTTTGGAAGTGGAAAAGTGAAATACGCCCAATACCTAGATTACACCACTCGGTATTCTGCCGCAACTATTAAGCGTGCCAAGTTGCTAAATATGGACAATCAATATGGAGCGGTAACCGTTGGCGAGGTGGGTAGAATGAGCCTTACGAATGCCTATGGAGATGTGGAACTAGGTACCATCGTAGAACTTACAATTCATACCCGGTTTGGTGATGTAGATGTGGAAGGCGTTATTTCTTCGCTCGATTTAGATACCCAATACGGAGATGTGGACATCGACTTTATCTCCAAAGATTTTGAGACCGTCATCGTGGATGCTTCTTTTGGAGATGTGGACCTCGCTTTTCAATCCGGAAGTAACTTTACGCTAGAGAGCAAAGCGAGTTTTGGAGATATTAACATTCCAAGCGGCACCATAAAACAAGTGGACGGAAGCGGGAATACAGATACCTATAACGGCAAAATGTTTGAAGGCTCCTCGCAATCCAAGGTAAAGGTGAAAATGAGCTATGGCGATTTAGATATCTCCATTCACTAAACAAAAATTAGTTGTTTTAATCGCGTGTTACTTTCGGGTGGTACGCGATTTTTTTTATTTAAACTGGTATTTGAGACTAGGCGATTAGCCCGACTGAATGTAAACCAAGAGGTTATTTTTTCATTCGATACAACCAAGCTGAAGCATTGGCGTTTCGTTTCACTTCTTTCAATGCTTTTCTAGCTTCTTTTTGACTTGCAAATCCACCATATGTAACACGGTATAATCTTCCTTTTTTATCAAAAATTTTAGCCTCGTATCCTTGATTTTGTAATCTAGAAACTAAGCGGGCGGCATTGGCTTTATCACTAAAACATCCTCCAATAATTTGGTAGCGCATTTTTACCGCAACCTCCTTAGGAGTTTCCATCACCACATTGGTAGTTTCTGCCACCGAAAACTGGTAGGTACTTTCATCAAAATCAGAGTACAACAATTTGTTGTCAGCCAAATCTATTTCACTCAATCCTACTTGCCTAGCCACATATTCTTCACATGGAGTAGATTTAAACGGATTCAAATTTGAAAGCTGAAAGTTTCTATTTTGGTTCAATACTCCTGATTGAGTAGGTACCCAAACCAAATAAGCTAGTAAAGGAATTACCGCTAATCCCCAGCCTACTTTTCCCCAAGTACCGGTTTTATTAACATATTGAGTTGCGGTTGGCACAATTGCTGGATGCATTACCACGGCTTCCTTACCCTCACCACTATTTGCCGAAAGAGGAGCTAAATGAAAAACCTCCAGACCAAAACCACCAAACCCTTCCTGATTCTCCGGTTCAAAACGCAATAATTTATCATGCGAATAATAAAAAGTACCTACGGAATGAAGCTCAAAAATTTCTTTGGATTTCAAATCCTCTTTAAGTTGCGCTACAAAAGCCTTGATATAATGAACAGCATCCTCATAGGAAATCCCTTCATTTTCGGCTATAGCACTCGCCAATAACCCATCATTATTTGTAATGTTTTTATTAAAGCTCAACTTTTTACCAGGAGGTGTGAATTTGTTTTTAGACATATCTATTTGAGCACTAGCGGGATTTACCACAAAAGCACCAAACTCAGGAATAGTCACACATTCATTGAATTGCAACAAGTCTGAAACGACATTAGCTATGTTCATAATATTCACAAAACGAAAGTAACATATTTTAAATGCTATCCAAACATTGACCCCAAATGGTATCCAGAAAATTTTACTTTTGCAGCCGTTGAATTTAGAGTGTTAAGATTTGAACAAATGAAACGTTTCGGTATTCTTTTGGTATTCTTTTTTGGAGTGGTTTTTAGCCTTTCTGCGCAAAAACAGGTGGAATCGGTGGCAAATATGAGTTGTGAAAATGCAATTCTACACATGTTTACCGCTATTGAATCCCTTAAAACTGCTAAATTCGAACTCATATCTACAGAGCGTAACCACGATAAAATGCTTGTAAGTACTGCTTTTGGAACGATACAATACCATCCTAAAAAACTGTTTTTTAGAAGCTTTGATGACAAGGGCTCATTAACCTACGAGGTAATGTATATTGAAGGAGAAAACCATAATAATGCCCTTGTATCGCCAAATGGATTTCCATATTTTAATCTAAACCTAAACCCATTGGGCTCTACTATTCGCAACAATAGGCACCTTTCTATACTTGATGCTGGTGGAGTTTATTTGGTGGATATGATTAAGATTGGTATGCAACAATATGCCAAAAAAGGCAATCTTAGCGATCGTCTTACCATCACTAAACTATCGGATACAGAAACTAAACTCATTATCAATAATAACGACTACGGTTTTACCTCTTACACCATACAAAAAGGCGAATCTATGCGCGATATCTGTTATAAATTGGGTGTACCGGAATTCAAAATTGTAGAATTAAATGAATCCGTTTCGGATTTTGATGATATTCATGAAGGGCAAATTATTAAAGTACCTACGGTATATGCCTCGAAATTTGAATTAATCATTCGCAATAATGATTTTATTCCTACAGTGGTAAAGATCTACGATGAAAAAGGGCTATTTGCCAGTTACGAATATGTTTACTTTGAAAAGAATCCAACCGTAAATTCGCAGACTTTTAATAAAGACAATCCGGCATATACTTTTTAATTGATTTTTTCACCCTTCGATTTTCTAAATAACCCCATAATTTAATCGCTAATTTTGCTAAAAATATCACCAAGTTTAAACTTACCTTATTGTTTGAATCAATGTATATTTGGTTTTTAAGTGGTTAACTCAAAAAACAAAATATTGAACTCTGATTTAAAATACATCATTGGACTAATGCAATTGAATGGAGTAGGCGATGTTACCGCTCGAAAGCTCATTCAGCATTACGGCTCGGCACAATTGGCTTTTGAAACTGTTCCTAAAGAACCCTCCTCCGAAACAAAAAATTGGCCTACTAAAGTGGTTGAATCCATTTGCGCAGGCCCTAACTGGATTGAAGTAGAAAGAGAGTTGGAGTTTTTAGATAAAAATGATGTACAGGGACTTACCATTAACGATGAAAATTACCCTAGAAGACTGAAGTTTTGCGAGGATGCACCTCCCCTACTTTATGTGAGGGGAAATGTGGATTTTAATCACCCTAAAATTTTGGCTGTGGTTGGTACCCGAAGAGCCACTCCCCAAGGAAAACGGATTACTAAACAGATCATTGAAGAATTAGCAAACCAGAATGTACTTATTATTAGCGGACTCGCATTTGGAATAGATATCATTGCGCATCAATCTGCCATGGAAAACCACTTACCCACCATTGGAGTATTAGCACATGGACTCGACCGGATTTATCCAGCAGAGCATAAAGGTACTGCCTATGAGATGGAACGGAATGGGGCTTTAATAAGTGAGTTAAAAAGTGGTACAAAACCCGACAGAGAGAACTTTCCTAAACGTAACCGAATTGTAGCCGGAATGGCCGATGCCGTTTTGGTAATTGAATCTCAACGTAGAGGTGGTTCCATGATTACCGCTGAGCTCGGTTTTGGGTACGGGCGTGATGTATTTGCCATTCCAGGCCGTCCAGGAGATAAACAAAGTGAAGGGTGTAATTTCTTAATCCGTCAAAATAAAGCGTCTTTAATAGAGTCTGCTACGGACATTAAGTTTTTAATGAATTGGCAAGAAAAACCAAAGCCCAAGGAAATTCAAAAACAGTTATTTGTATCGCTATCTCCAGAAGAAGAAAAGCTAATTTCTGTATTAAAGGAACCGCGAAAATTACCCCTCGATGAACTATGCCTAACTGCTGGCATCACCGTAAGCCAAGCTTCTATTCCATTACTCACTTTAGAATTAAACGGTATGGTCCGTCAGCTTCCCGGTAAAGTTATAGAATTAGTTTAGCCATTCTTACAATTCTCCAAAACACACGTTTTAAACCTATTTGTAAGAAATTGAAACGCCTCCGGTAATCGATTTTTGGACTCAAATTACCAGAATTTACATTTCTTTTTATCTCCATTTACCGTGAAGTTTGCTAGCATCATACAGAAAATTCTTGAAAAAAACCATCTTCATATACTTTTCTAATTCAAGACTTAAATCATAAAATACAAGTCCGTAAAAAGATTAATTTTGCGGTCTAAATTTTTAATATACCAAAAATGTCAGCAAATAAATACCAAGCTCAGATTGATGCATTCATGAGCCAAGTTGCCGTTAAAAACGGACATGAAACAGAGTTTCTTCAAGCAGTTGAAGAAGTGATGGAATCAGTGATTCCATTTGTTGAAGAAAACCCTAAATACCAAGGGAAAAAATTATTAGAGAGAATGGTAGAGCCAGAAAGAGCTTTCCAATTTCGTATTCCTTGGTTAGATGACGCAGGAAACGTTCAAATAAACCGTGGTTATAGAGTTCAGTTTAACTCTGCAATTGGCCCATATAAAGGTGGTATGCGTTTTCACCCATCTGTAACTTTATCAATCCTTAAATTCTTAGGATTCGAGCAAGTATTTAAAAACTCATTAACTACCCTTCCAATGGGTGGTGGTAAAGGTGGTTCTGATTTTGACCCAAAAGGAAAATCAGACAACGAAGTAATGCGTTTTTGCCAGTCTTTAATGACTGAATTATCTAAGCACATTGGTGCTGACACAGATGTACCTGCAGGTGATATCGGTGTGGGTGGACGTGAAATTGGTTTCATGTTTGGTCAATACAAAAGATTACGTAACGAATTTACTGGTGTTCTAACCGGTAAAGCTCTAGAATATGGTGGATCATTGGTTCGTCCAGAAGCTACAGGTTACGGAGCAGTTTATTTCTTAAACGAAATGTTATTGAAAGCTGGTAAATCAATGGATGGTAAAGTGGTTGCTGTTTCTGGTTCAGGAAACGTAGCACAATACGCTATTGAAAAATTAACGCAATTAGGTGGTAAAGCAGTTTCTGCTTCAGATTCTTCAGGTTGTATTTATGACCCAGCTGGAATTGATGCTACTAAACTAGCGTTCTTAATGGAATTGAAAAACGTGAAACGTGGTCGTATCAAAGAATACGCTGACGAATTTGGCGTTGAGTTCTTTGCAGGTAAACGTCCTTGGGAAGTTATTTCTAAATTAGACTTAGCTATGCCATGTGCTACTCAAAATGAGTTAGACGGTGACAATGCAAAACAATTAATCGCTGCAGGTGTTATGGGTGTTGCCGAAGGTGCTAACATGCCTACCACTCCAGAAGCGGTTCACATGTTTGCTTCTAACAACATTATGTTCTCACCAGGTAAAGCGTCAAACGCAGGTGGTGTAGCAACTTCAGGATTAGAAATGTCTCAAAACTCATTGCGTTTATCTTGGACTGCTGAAGAAGTAGACACCAAATTACACAATATCATGAAAGACATTCACGCTTCATGTGTGAAATACGGAACAAACGCAGATGGTTCTGTTGATTACGTTAAAGGTGCAAACATCGCAGGTTTCGTAAAAGTTGCCGATGCTATGTTAGCTCAAGGTTTAGTTTAATCTAAGCTCACTTCGGCTCCGCTCAGTGAGCTTTTGCTTGAGGTGATAATAAAATATGAAATCCTCATCGTTAATTCGGTGGGGATTTTTTTTTTGCATTCAATACTTGGGCGTAGAACCGTTGTTTCACCAAATAATATTAACTTACCCTTCTCATGTTATCATTAATTAAATCAAATTTATTCTATTATGAAAATTGCTAAATACGTATTTATTGGAGTTATTGCTGTGGTAATAATTATTGGCGGATTAGGTATTTCAAAAGGGATTATTCCCATTGGACTAGGTATTCACGATCAAGTAACCCAATCACAGAATGATGTTGCTATTAATGGATATGATCCAGTAAATTATTTTTCCAACCAAAAAGCAGAAGAAGGATTAAATGAATATACTACTTCATGGAATGGCGCTAATTGGCATTTTTTATCGGAAGCGAATAAGAATGCTTTTATAGAAAATCCAGCACAATATGCACCTCAATTTGGGGGGTATTGTGCATTTGCGGTGAGTACTGGATTTACAGCCCCCGGAGACCCAAATGTTTGGATAATTGATGAAAATGAAAACCTAATTTTCTTTTCAAACCAGGAAGTTAAGGAGGAAACACTGAAGAATAAAACCGAGATTCTAGACAAAGCAAAAGCTGCGTGGGAATAGTTTATTGTAAGCTTGAAATCATAAACACTAAACCGAATCACACAAAGACACTCAAATCCTAATAATATTATGTTTTTATTGGATTTGAATCCAAGAATAGTATATTTTTTTGGGTTTTTGTTCTCATTTGGTAAGTCAATTAAGCTAGAAAGATAGGTGACTTCATAATTGATTGAGCTCAATATATCGAATGTTTGAGCTCAATTTCATACATATTTGAGCTCAAAAGCAACAATCCCACAACTAATTCCGCTAGTTAAAACTCAAAAAAACCGCTACAAAAAGCCAATACACAACGGTTTTTAACCCTCATTGTAGCAGCAAGAATGGAAAATACTATCTTAGCATTCCTAAAATCAACACCATGAAAAACATTTTCGCCATTGTCATCTTAGCTTTCGCAATTCAAAGCTGTAACTGTAACAAAAAAGAACAAGCTCCTATTACTAAATCTAGCTACCATAACAACACCGGCCGAACAGATATTTTAAGTGGCGGTGTAAAAATGATTCCAATACAAACACCAGTGGGTGAATTTAAGGTCTGGACCAAACGAATTGGGAATAACCCTACCATGAAAGTTTTACTCTTGCATGGCGGACCTGGTGCAACGCATGAGTACTTAGAAGCTTTTGATAGCTTTTTTCCAAATGCTGAAATTGAGTATTATTACTATGATCAATTAGAATCTTATTATTCTGACCAACCAAATGACAGTTCTTTATGGACCATTGATCATTATGTGGAAGAAGTAGAACAGGTGCGAATAGCGTTGGGATTAGATACATCCAACTTTTACTTGTACGGACAATCTTGGGGCGGAATTTTAGCAATAGAATACGCTTTAAAATACCAACAAAACATGAAAGGATTAATTGTTTCAAATATGATGGCATCAATACCCGACTACAATAAATATGCAAATGAAGTCTTAGGTCCGAAATTAGACCCAGCGGTTTTGCAAGAGATTAAAAATTTGGAAGCTGCCCAAGACTATGGTAATCCGCGTTACACTGAACTGGTAGAAACTTATTATTACACTGAGCATGTGTTAAGAATGCCACTAGCACAATGGCCTGAACCCGTAACGCGCTCATTTTCGAAAATGAATGGCAATTTCTACCTAAAAATGCAAGGCCCAAGTGAGTTCGGATCGGTAGGCGAAACCGTGTTGAAAAATTGGGACCGAAAAGCAGACCTCTCAAAAATAAAAGTGCCAACACTTGTCATTGGGGCAGAATACGATACCATGGACCCCAAACACATGAAATGGATGTCAGAGGAATTTCCTGACGGTCATTATTTATATTGTCCAAACGGAAGTCATTTAGCTATGTATGACGATCAAGAAATTTACTTCAAAGGATTGATGGATTTTATTTACGAAGTGGATACAAACAACTCCCATTAATCCATCAACTCTTCTCGTCATTGGATTAAACACCAATCTCAAATGGGTAATAGCTTTTTACGTTACAACCAAGAACGATTTAAATGATTTTCCAAGCCACAGAAAAACTAACCAAACTATTGGATAATGTGGTGGTAGAATTTACATTTTGTAATTGGTAATAATCTCCTATTGCCCCCTGGTAACGAAAATCAAACAGGAATAATGGAATATCTAAGGATACCCCCCCTGTGGCAGAATAAAATGAATCATTGTAACTATTCTTATCCAAATCGCCAAATTGAGCCATGGTAAAAGAAGGAATCAACCCAGCATTTAACCGCAATTTAACCACCTTTAAATCAATAAGTTTAAAACCAATAATTAATGGCACATCAAAAGAATAAAAGTTAATTCGAGAAGAACCGGAGTTATAAAGTGCTTCTCCTTTGCGTTGCGTAAAAAGACCTTCTACTTGCAGGTGCACTTTTTTAATTTTCAACCTAATCAACCCACCTCCTTGAAATGAAACGGCATTATTAAATGACAAATCTAGGGAGTCAGATTCAAAGCCATTAAAATTATAATTCCCCCCGATTTTCAAACCCAAATTGATTTGAGAAAAACCTGCTTGAACCGTGAAAAATAAAATGATTACTAAAATGATTTTGAATCGATACATACAATAAATATTTAATCACAAATCATTACTGTCCGATAAATACCTGAGAATGGAATTTTACTGAATGTAACCCTTGAAAACATTGA
>TARA_R110002050_G_scaffold110892_1_pt1 | contig 85021 bp, 62 predicted proteins | sample TARA_R110002050 | Tara Oceans TARA_R110002050 (sample SAMEA4396988) | marine metagenome | biome: Polar Biome; feature: [DCM] deep chlorophyll maximum layer (ENVO:01000326); material: water (ENVO:00002006), including particulate matter (ENVO:01000060) such as... | depth 25 m
CTAAAACTAAATAACACTTAGAAAAATGAGAAAAATGTATTTCACGATTGTCGGGTTATTGTTTACGGCAATTGCTTTTTCACAAGGAACAATCACAGGTTCAGTAGTAGATGGTGGCTCAGGAGATCCATTACCTGGAGCTAATGTAATGGTTAAGGGCACTACTAATGGTGTCGTGGCTGATTTTGATGGAAATTTTACTATAGAAGTAAAAGATTCGAACTCAGTAATTGTGATATCCTATATCGGATATCTTAGCAAAGAAATTACTACTACAAGTGGTGATCTAGGAGTAATAAAATTGGAATCTAGTTCTGTTGGTTTAGAAGAGGTTCTTGTTATAGCTAATGTTGCTGTAGATAGAAAAACTCCTGTTGCAGTGTCTACGGTAAAGGCACAAGAAATTGAATTAAAATTAAGTACTCAAGAATTTCCAGAAGTTTTGAAATCTACACCAGGTGTTTATGCTACTAGACAAGGTGGTGGATATGGTGATGGTAGAATTAGCTTAAGAGGTTTTAGCTCTGAAAATGTTGCTGTAATGATTAATGGTGTTCCTGTTAATGATATGGAAAATGGCGCTGTATACTGGAGTAACTGGGCAGGTTTAGGCGATGTTACTAGCTCTATGCAGGTGCAAAGAGGTTTAGGCGCTTCTAAAATTGCTGTACCATCTATTGGAGGTACGGTGAATATTATTACAAAAACTACTGATGCTGAAGAAGGAGGTAATTTTTATTCTGCAATTGCTAATGATGGCTATTTGAAATATGGAATGACATATTCTACTGGTTTATCAGAAAAAGGTTTTTCTGCAACTGTAAGCGGATCTAAAATATCAGGAAACGGATATGTAGATGGAACTGAATTTTTCGGATTTAATTATTTTGTGAATCTTTCTCAGCAAATTAATGATAATCATAGACTTTCTTTTAGTGCGTTTGGGGCTCAACAAGAGCACGGTCAACGATACAACAGATCAACTATTGCTGAATTAGCAGCAACAGAAGTAGGGCCAAAAAAGCATAATAAAGATTGGGGTTATAAAAATGGACAAATATATCACCAGTCATATAACTTCTATCATAAACCACAAATGTCTTTAAATCATTTCTGGAAAATTAATGAAAATTCTGTTTTATCAACCTCTGTCTATGCTTCATTCGGAAAAGGTGGAGGCCGTAGAGACGAGGGTTCAAAAATTGGGTCTGGTGATTATAGGATAGGAGATATAGATCAACCAATAGATTTTGATAGAGTAATTCAAGAAAATATTGCTAACGGAATTAATGGTTCTAGTGATATTATTTCTTCTTCAAGAAACTCTCACAAATGGTATGGTGTATTATCATCTTATAAAAATAATGTAACAGATGAATTAGTAATATCAGGAGGCATAGATGCACGTTACTATGTTGGTTCACACTGGTACCAGGTAGATGATTTATTAGGAGGGGAATTTTTCTTAGATAATGAAACTGATACCAATGCATTCGGACAGCCATTAAGAGTTGGAGATAGATATAATAAAGATTATGATGGTATCGTATTAAGATCCGGTCTTTTTACTCAAGCTGAATACCAAGTAAATAATGAATTCAATGTTTTTATAGCTGCTGATATTTCAAATACAGACTATAGAAAGAAAGAGTTTATGAATAATACTATTCCTGATAATCAAAGAGAATCTGATAACCAAGGTTTTCTTGGTTACGGTGTTAAAGGTGGAGGTAACTATAACTTTGATAGTACTAATAATGTTTTTGTAAATGTTGGTTATTTTACAAAAGCTCCTTTCTTATCTTCAGTATTCTTAGACGAAGATACCTTAGATCTGAATAGTGAAGCTGTTAACGAGAAGGTTTTTAGTGCAGAATTAGGTTATGGTTATAGAAGCGAAAAATTTTCTGGTAACCTAAACCTTTACTATACAAATTGGCTAGATAAAAATAACTCTGGTTCAATATTAAATAATACAACTCAAGAAAGGTTCTATTATAATTTGTTAGGTATAGATGCTTTGCATATGGGGGTAGAAGTTGATTTTAAATATAGACCAACGGACCAATTAACGGTAACAGGGATGGCTTCTATTGGAGATTGGCAATGGAAGAGTGATGTTTCTGCTATTGTAAGAAACGAGGCAGGAGATGAATTAGATACGGTTGAAGTTTTTGCAGACGGTTTAAAAGTTGGCGATGCTGCACAAACAACTTTCGCATTAGGGTTAAATTATAAAATAACAGCTAAATCTCAAGTTTATATAGATTATAACTTTGCTGGTGATATGTATTCTTCTTACGATGTTACAAACAGAGGTAGTGCTGATTTACCAGAAACTTGGAAAGTGCCTTCTTTCCATTTATTTGATATGGGCGTAAGTCATGGTTTTGATTTTGGACCTTTTGACGCTACTTTAAATGGTAAAATTAATAACCTGTTTGATGTAGAGTATATTTCTGACTCTGACGATATTGATGGTACAGCAGGAAGCTCATATGTTTATTATGGTGCAGGCAGAACATATAGTGTTAGCTTAAAAGTAAAATTTTAAAAATAAAATAAAATGAAAAACATAACTTATTTATACGCAATAGTAGTAAGCTTCTTATTTGTGGGTTGTAACCCATTAGAGGATACTTATTCTGAACTTAACTTGGAATCACCAAGTGTAAAAGGAGATGTTACTTTAACATTATCCGATGATGATTATGCTGATTTAGATAAAAATTATGGAAATTTTAATTCCTCGGATGAAGCAAAAGAATTAATACCTGAGTTTTTAAAATCTAAATACCCAGCATTAGGAGCAGGATCTTTAGCCTTCGTAACTTTTAATATTTACAATCCAAAAGATACTGAAGATTTTCTTTATCGATATAGTGTAACTACTGAAGATTATGATGCTAATCCAGATACAGCTCAATATGATAATTTTGATGATGAAGGTCAGGTGTATGATTTTCTTAATACAAAATACCCAACACCTAATGATGGAGATTTAGTTTCTCTAACGTATAAGTTTTATGATGGTAGCGCAAAAACATTAAATAATGGTTTTTTCTATACGAATGGGAACTGGGAATTTATTCAAGGATTTACTGATGAAGAATATGCAACAATGGGTGAAAGCTACCCTAACTTTAGTTCAGAAGATGAAGCAGAAGTGAAAATTCCTATTTTCTTAGAAGAAAAATTCAAATATGAAACTAAGGTAGCTGGAGACTTAGAAGCTATCATGTACAAGTTGTACGCAACAGATATTTATGATGTTGATGGAGATGGTAGAGTAGATGATAATACTACTGTAAGTTTAATTAGTTATTTTATATATGACGGATCCTCTTGGTCAGCTTATAACAATGAAATTACGGAAACTATTCAATTTGCTAATGATGGATCTTTATGGGTTCCAGATAATACAATTAAGTATACATTGGCATCAGCCGATTATGTGTTGATCTCTGAAACTTTGGCTTCTAAGTATGAGACTCCTGCTTCAAGTGCTGGTAATTACAGCAATTTTGATAGAAGACCAGGCAATGCAGCGGAATGGACAGATGCAATGTTGGCAGAAGCTTTTACAGTTATCTTAAACCAAATAAATCCTTCAGCAGCTGAAGGTCAGAAATATGTTGTGACATTTGATATTTATAATGGATCAAATGGAACAGAAGATCTTGCTTTAATAAAAGTAGGAGACGCTTACGTTTTACAATAAATTTTAATTGCTCAAAATTTAACCTCCTTCTATTTAGTTATAGATGGAGGTTTTTTTTATAATTTTATAGAATGAAAAAGATATTGATAGTAATTTTACTGACTAATTTACTACTTGGTTGTAGTAGCGATAGTAGCACTTCTGATACTGAAGTAGTCCAAACACCAGATCCAATAGCGAAATCAGTCGCTAAGAATGATTCGGTTTCAGCAATTGAAGATCAAGAGACAATTATTTCAGATTTATTAACGAATGATATTGTTGAGAATAATGCACGCATTACATCTTTTGACACTACTACAACTCAAAGCGGTACAATAACGGATAATAGAAATGGGACATATACCTATATTCCAACTGCAGGTTTTGTCGGGGTAGATACATTTACATATACTATTTGTGATACTGAACCTACTCCAAACTGTTCTACAGCAACTGTTACGATAACTGTTGAAGATGAAGGTAGTGCTTTGGCGGTTGATGATGTTTTTTATACAGTAAAGAATGGTGCAATCACTATTGATAATGCATTGGAAAATGATACGATAATTGATGATTCTAGTCTTGTTTCTATTGAGAGTTCTAGTTCATCTGGTATAGTAATCATTAATGAAAATGGCAGCATTCAATATACTCCAGCAACCAATTTCTCTGGTGACGACACATTTACATATACAATTTGTGATGATGACACACCTGACCCCACATGCTCAACGGCAACAATTACAGTACGTGTTTTAAATGCGATAAACTTTACTATTCCTTCTGAATTAAATTATTATTATGATGACTTAATTCTATCAGAAAATAATGAAGTTAATTTTTCTCAAGTTCAAAATCATACGGTAAAAAATCATACGACCATTTTATCTTATGGTCAACGGCATACCTATTTGTATAATGCAGATGCAGATTTAAATAATTCTGACAATGTGATTTTAATGTATTCGGGAGAAAGTAGGTATTGGGAAGAATATACATCTGGAACCAACCCATATGCCACACAAACTTTTAATACAGAACATATTTATCCACAATCAAAATTAAGTTCTGATTTAGCCGTCTCGGATTTACACCATTTAAGAGCAGCCGATGCGAATGTAAATTTAGAGCGTCTGAATTATTCTTACATTACTGGAAGTGGAGCCTATAAATTAGTAAATAATGATTCATGGTATCCTGGTGATGATTGGAGAGGAGATGTCGCTAGAATGGTATTTTATTTAAATGTTAGATATGGCGAGACTTTTGAAAAAGTTGGGAGTTTAGAACTTTTTCTTGAATGGAATATTGCAGATCCAGTGTCTGCTTTTGAAATGCAGCGTAACTCAGTTATAGAAGGAGCTCAAGGCGTTCGGAATCCTTTTATAGATAATCCTTATATTGCTACATTAATTTGGGGAGGTACTGCCGCCGAAAATAAATGGTAATAATTAAAACCCTGCATAGTGCAGGGTTTTTTTATGCTTAAAAATTAGTACATTTAAGCAGTTAAAACTAAAACTATAATCATGTACGAAATAATTTATAACCTTCATTCCTTTTTTGCATATGCCGTTCTAGGGATGCTTATACTAGCAGTTGTGAATGCAATATTAGGTCTATCAGGCAATAAGATGTTTACTTTGGAAAAAGATTTTAGAATAAGTCTTTTTGCACTTATTTTATCACATTTGCAATTATTGGTTGGGCTTATACTCTATTTTGTTTCTCCAAAAGGCTTAAATGCCATTCAAGAGTTTGGTATGGGAGGTTTAACTTCAGCAGCTAGATTATTAGCGGTTGAGCATCCATTTATAAATATAGTCGCCTTAGTTTTTATAACCATTGGTTGGTCTAGGCATAAGAAATTCATGGAAGCAAATAAAAAATTTAAAACAATAATAATTTTCTATAGCATTGGACTTCTACTTATTCTAAGTCGTCTTCCATGGGGGCAATGGTTTGCTTAAAACAGAAATTTTAATATTCGAAAAGAGCCTATTGGGCTCTTTCTTTTATGACATACATATATACGGGAAAATGATCGCTATAACCACCAACATAACTACCCCCTGCATAAGTCCTTAATGGATACCCTTTGTATCTTCCGCTTTGGTCTATTAAGTACGAAGGATTGAATATTGCGGCTTTCCAAAAGGTATAATCAACCTTATCTGTAGTAATCAAATTACTAGTAAAGAATAGCTGGTCGAATAAATTCCATTTATCTCTATACGCTAAAGATCCTATGCCTTTTTTGTGAAGTTTTTCCATTGGATTGAAGAGGTCGTTTTCTTCTATATTCTTAATTTTTCCTTTTGTCCTCAGAACTTTTTTTAAACTATCACTAGTTGGGTCGTCATTGAAATCTCCCATACTTATTATCCTCGCTGAAGCATCAGTTTTGATAATGGAATCTATAATGTGTTTATTTAGTTTGGCAGCGGCGAGCCTATTGGGCTTACTTCTTGCTTCACCACCACTTCGTGAGGGCCAATGATTTACAATAAAATAAAATTGTTCATCATCCAAAAATCCACCTACCACTAATTGATCACGGGTATAATCTCTAAAGCCATCATCATTATAAAGTAATAATCTATGACTTTTAAAAGAATTAGGAATGAAAGCAGAGTTTTTATAAAGTAGTGCTACATCTATTCCACGTTCGTCTGGAGAATCAAAATGTATAATGCCATAATCCTTTGTTTGTAAATAGGTATGATGCACTAAATCCTCAACTACATTCTTGTTTTCTACTTCACAGAGCCCAATAATATCTGGAGATGTTTTTGTAACATCAGAACCTATTTCAGATAATACTTTTGAGATGGTTTCAATTTTTTTCTTGTAGCGCGCTTGTGTCCAATTATCCTTGCCTTCTGGGGTACGGTCATCATCAAAAATTAATGAATCATTTGTTGTATCAAAAAGGTTTTCAACATTGTAAAATGCAATAGTCCTTATTTGATAAGTTCTATTTTGACCGTGCGTGTAAAATGAAAATATACAAATCGAGAACCATAGAAATAATCTCATTTAAATGGGTTTTTTATTACGCTGATGAAACTAAAATACATCATTTTATAGGAATTTATCTATATTATCGTTAATATTATATATATAATCTCAATAATTAAATACAATTAGAGTAAAAATGCGACATATATTTTTCATTTTTCCTCTTTTATTTCAATCTTATATAGGTTTATCTCAAGAGGTAAGTACTATTTCAGGAATTGTTTTTAATAATTACTCTAAGACTGCGATTTCATACGCTGCTATAGAAATTGAAGGTGCCGAAATTAATACGCAGACAGTTATTGATGGAAGTTTTATTTTGATGACCTCATTGAAGGGAGACTTTATTTTGAATATTAGCTTACCTGAATATATAACGAAACGGATTCCTATTCATTTAGCAGCAAATCAAATAGATATAGGGAACATCTATCTAGATAAAGATATTACAATAGAACAAAACGATAATCTAATTTCATTAACCGATTCTGAATTGCTAGATGATGAATTAAGCTCGAACTCTGCAGGGCTTTTACAAGCTACAAAAGATGTATTTCTTAATAGAGCAGCATTTGATTTTGGTCAGGCATTTTTTAGAGTTCGGGGTTATGATTCGCAAAATGGGAAAGTACTTATTAACGGAATACTAATGAATAAATTCTACGATGGTAGACCTCAATGGAATAATTGGGGTGGCCTTAATGACGTTACACGAAATCAACAATTTACTAATGGATTACAGCCTTCTGAATTTAGTTTTGGTGCTATATTGGGAGTTACGAATATTGATACCAGACCTTCAGCAATGCGGTCAGGTTTGCGATTATCTTCATCGGCATCAAACCGAACTTACGGTGCTAGACTTATGGCAACGTATACATCTTCGTTAAATAAAAATGGACTTGCATTTAGTATTTCTGGCTCCAGGCGCTGGGCAGAAGAAGGCTATATGGATGGTACTTTATACGATGCCTATTCCTTCTTCGGTGCTTTAGAATATAAAATAAATGATAAATATAGTAGTATGTTAACAGCAATTCTAGCATCTAACAGAAGAGGTCGTTCTTCGGCAGTCACCGAAGAAGTGTATGAACTTTTGGGTAATCGGTATAATCCATATTGGGGAAAGCAGGAGGAAGAAATTCGCAATTCAAGAGAGCGGAAAATAGCAGAGCCAATTCTAATGTGGAATCATTTTTACACTACAAAAACAGTAAAATTAAATGCGGGTGTTTCATATCAATCAGGAATAAACACTAGAAGTAGGCTTGGCTATTATAATGCACCAAACCCTGATCCAACCTATTATCGCTATTTGCCTAGCTTTTATATTAATAGTTCTATTGGGGCAAATTTTGTTAGTGCAAACACAGCTAAAAACGGATTATTAGCAAACCCACAACTTAATTGGAATCAAATATATACTGCGAATAATAGATCAAAAGCAGCTTATGTTATGTATGATGATGTAGTTAAAGACAATATGCTTTCAGTAAATATGATTAGTAATTTTATTATTAATCATTCTTTTAAAGCCGATATTGGCTTCGCTTATCGCAAAATGAACTCTGAAAACTACGCTAAGATTAATGATTTATTAGGGTCAGAGTTTCATGATGATATAGATTCATTTTCTGAGACTTTAAATGATTTGAATGGTGCTATTCAAAAAAAAGAAAATGATGTTTTCAACTATAATTACAATTTAGATACCCAACAAATCGAAACTTTTGTTCAGTTTAAATATGATAAAAAGAGTTGGAATACTTTTATTGCAGCGAACTATTCTACTATTAATTATCAGCGGGAAGGCTTGTTTAAGAATGAGCGTTTTTTAGACAATTCTCTAGGAGAAAGTGAAAAAGTGACTTTTTCAAATTACGGTATTAAAGGGGGCATTACGTATAAAATTGACGGTAGAAATTGGATTAGTATTAATGGGGCATTATTGAATAGAGCGCCCGTATTGCAAAATATATTTATTAATCCAAGAGAGAATAATCAAATAGTACCTAATCAAAAATCTGAAAAAATATCTTCATCTGATCTTTCATATTTCTTGCGTTTGCCAAAATTAACAGGAAGGGTTACTGGTTTTTATACTCGATTTCAAAACACAACTGATATTAATTTCTTTTTTGTAGATACAGGAGTTGGTTCTGATTTTGTTCAAGAAGTTTTAACAGATTTAGATAAGCTGCATATGGGAACAGAATTAGGATTCGAATACCAGTTATCTGCATCTGTAAAATTAACTGCAGTTGCCGCAATTGGAAAATACTTGTATGCTAGTAATCCATCAGTTGCTATAAATTTTGATACGGCTGGTGCTGAAGAAGACCTTATAAACCTTGATGGCAGTATAGATTTAGGTAGCGCAGCTATTAAAGATTATAAGCTAGCTCAAGGGCCGCAAAAAGCTTTTGCCATTGGTGTAAATTATAGAGACCCTAAATATTGGTGGATTGGGTTAACAGCTAACTATCTCGCAAATAACTATGCTAACATATCAACTATTACAAGAACTCAAAGTTTTTATTTAGACCCAGATACTGGGTTAAAATTCCCCGATGCAACAGCAGAAAATGTCGCTGAACTATTAGGTCAGAAACCATTAGATAATTTTTATTTATTGAATTTAATAGGCGGTAAATCATGGCTTAAAAAAGGAAAATATATTACCGTATTTGCTAGTGTAAATAATGTTTTTGATGGTGTATTTAGAACTGGGGGATACGAGCAAAGTAGGAATGGAAATTATGGACAGCTAAAGCAAGATAATCTTAGTGGGACACCATCTTTTGCCCCAAAGTATTGGTATGGGTACGGAAGAACCTATTTTTTGAATTTAGCCATAAGTTTTTAGCACTATCAAGATATCGGTATGGATAATCAAACAAAATTTTGGACAGCTTATAAGAATTCATTTGAAAAAGGGAACATATATTTTCTTCATCTCGTAATAGGTATTGTGCTATTATCATGTGTAAAAGACCGTAATTTCAAAACACCAGTAATTGTTTGTTCTGATGATATTAAAGTGAATACAACATACAAAATAGTTAAAGAGTTATATGTTGATCAAACCTTGCAAATACAAGATGATTTAATTATTGAGGGTTACGTAATTTCTTCAGATGAAGCTGGGAATTTTTTTAGTGTTCTTTATTTTCAAAATACTCCAGAAAACCCTACAGAAGGTTTTGAAATAGAAGTTGATGTCCGTGACAGTCATTTGATATATCCCATTGGCACAAAAATCTTCATAAAACTCAAGGGTTTATATTTAGGGAAAAGTAAAGAAGTTTATAAAATTGGAGGGGTTTTTAGCTCTTTTGGAAATTTGTCGGTGGGGAGATTACCTGCGTTAATAGTGAACCAACATATATTAGTTTCCTGTGATGAAAGAGCTTCCTTAAAACCAACAGAAATTTCATTGCAAGAATCAATAGATCCATATGTCGGCACTCTTGTTTTGTTAAATAATGTAGAGGTTTCTCAAGAAGAAATAGGCTTTTCTTATGCTGTTGAAGGCGAAGAGACAAAGCGGATGTTGATTGATTGTAATGATAATGAGATTGGCCTTTTAAATAGTGGATATTCCAATTTTCAAGCAAAAATAGTACCTGAAGGTAGCGGAACTATTTCGGGACTTTTATTAAAAGAAGGGGATGATTATTTCTTGGTAATTCGAAATGAAAATGATATCAGTTTTGTAAATGAACGCTGTGAAGATGTGGTTGATGAATTTACATCTACCTCGTTTTTTATTTCTGAGCTTGCGGATCCTAATAATAATTCTGGAGCTCGATTTGTGGAGTTGTACAATTCAAGTACGGAATCTTTAAGTTTAAAAGGTTGGCGATTGAGAAGGTATACAAATGCTAATTTAGAGATTAGTTCCAGTATTGATTTGACAGGTTATGAAGTGCTAGGGGAAAGTACTTTTGTGATAGCGCCAAATGCTAGTGAGTTTGAAATTGTTTATGGTTTTTCTCCCGATTTAGGAGTTGGAACAAGTAGTGCTGCAGATTCTAATGGAGATGATAACTTAGTGCTAGTCGACCCTTTTGGAACGGTAATAGATGTTTTTGGAAGTATTGGGGAAGATGGTTCAGGGACCAATCATGAGTTTGAAGATGGGCGAGCATTTCGAAACTTAACAATACAACAAGCTAATGCTATTTATACTTTTAGTGAATGGCAAATTTATAATGATACTGGCGCCTCAGGGACTACTAATCAGCCTAAGAATGCTCCAGATGATTTTAATCCAGGGGTTCGTTAATGACTCTAAATTTATTATGCATTCATTTAAGCGTAAATAAAATATTACTCTGGTAAATTAGAAATAATTTTATTTAAATCTTTCGTAGTGAAAGGTTTGATAAAATAATCACTTACCGCACTGTACCTTTTTGCTTTTTGTAAGTCTCGTGAATCTACCGAAGAACTAATAATATAAATGTTCACATTGTCTCTATCATGATTTTGAATTTTCTCAAAATCATTCAGAAAATCCCAACCATCCATAATTGGCATATTCAAATCTAGAAAAATAGTAGCTGGTAATTTTTGACCCTCCGCTAAGATGTTTTTAAGACCATTTATCGCTTCCAATCCGTTTTTGTAAACTATAATTTCATTACTAAAATCTAGCTCTTTCATCGTTCTTTTTAATCCAAAAATGCATATAGGATCATCATCAATAATACAAGTGTTGCTTACTTTACTCATATGCTTGTTTTATTTATACTAACTTCATTATACGTTTTAAAACTTAAAATAAAAGTAGTTCCAATATCGACCTTACTCTTCACTTCAATATTTCCGTTCATTGCTTCTATTTGATTTTTTGTGATGAAAAGACCAATACCTTTTGCATCTTTATGTTGATGGAATGTTTTATACATTCCAAAAAGTTTTTCCCCATGTCTTTTCAAATCTATTCCTTGACCATTATCACTGAAATCTATTACAAGGTTATCTTTATGAACTTTAGTTGTAATATTAATTTTAGGTCTACGATTGGGGGATGAATATTTAATACTATTTGTGAATAAGTTGAGAAAAATGCTTTCAAGATATGCGGGTACTGCTTTGATATATAAATCTTCCGGAATTTCAAAATGGTATAACACATTTTTTTCTTGAAGTAAAGCATTAATGTTCTTTTCAACACTCTGTACAACTCTTAACAAATTAACTTTTTTTAATTGTTCTTTAGTGCTTGTCGTAATTTGAACAACATCATTCAAATGATGTACGGTTTCACTAAGGCTTTCCGAGGCATCACTTAGCATGTTCTCTAAGTGCATTTTTTCTTTAAGATCTGTTTCATCCTTTAAGAAATTGGTAAGCATCGATAAGTTGGTAGAGTGCGAACGTAAATTGTGAGATACAATATGAGCAAAATTCAACAAGCTTTTATTTTGACTACCCGTTAATTCGATTAATTTTTTTGTTTTATTATCGGCTTTAATTCTTGAGGTAATATCCATTATTTGAGAAACAAAATGTAATAAATTATCTTGTAAATCTCTAATAGCTGTTACAGTTAATATGGCATAAACAATAGAGCCATCTTTATGAAAATATCTTTTTTCTATTTGATAATTTTGAATATTTCCATCAATAATCTGTTTTAAAGAATCTAAATCTTTACTAATGTCATCTGGATGAGTTAGATCCTGAAAGTTTAATTTAAGGAGTTCCTCTTTTGTATAGCCTAAACTTTTAGAAATATTTTCGTTTACACTTAACCAGGATCCATCGAGGGCAATTAAAGCCATTCCCATAGAGGAGTTTTCAAAGGCACCTTTAAAAGATTGCTCATTTTTAGCAAGCTTTAGTTGTGTGTCTTTTAGTTCAGTTATATCCCAATTAGCACCAATAAGTTTTTTTACATTACGATTAGCATCTAATTCAACATTAGCGACAGATTTAATTGTTCTGATTCGGCCATTGGGTAATACGATTCTAAATTCGGTTTCATACCCTTCTTTTTTATCCAATGCCACTGAAATTTCATGCCAACATCGATCCTTATCTTTTGGATGAAGGCTATGATTCCAAAAGCTGGTATGACCTTCAAATAAATGCTTTCCAATACCGTATATAGTATACATTTCATCACTCCAGAAAAGATGGTCTTTTTCATAGTCAAATTCCCATATACCAATATTAGCTGTTTTAGTAGCTATCTTTAGGCGATCTGTTAACCTTTCATATGCAATGTCTTTTCGTTTTTTCTTATCGATATCTTGAAATGTGCCAAAAATTCGAATACATTTACCATTACTGATTTCTGCCTCTCCCTTACTCCTTACCCAAATTTCTTTACCTTTTGCGGTAATTAATTGTAATTCTTCGTCCCATGGAGTACCATTATTAATTGCTTCATTTACCAATTTACCTATTAATTCACGATACTTGCCAGCCTTATAAAAATTTATTCCTTCTTCTAGTATAGGAACATAAGACAGTGGTAACTCAAGTATAACTTTAGTAGTATCTGAATAGTAACTTGTGTCAGAGATAAAATTAAATTCCCATCCACCAACTTTGGCAACAATTTCTGATTGGATAAGTAGCGCTTCTTTTCTTTTATTTTCAGTAATATTTTCAGCAATAATAATTGCTCCAGTTATGTTGTTTCGCCCATCCTTTAATGGGTTAATTTTCCATAAAAACCATGAATTTTGACTGTTTTTAGCTTCAAGGTTTTCAATTATTTCACTTTCTCCTTTGAAAATAGCAGTTATTTTTTCGATAACCTCTTTAGGGATATGAGTGTTTGTTTTTAAGAATAAGGCATCATCCTCATGAGCGCATAAAGAAAGAAATTCTTTAGACCATATTTCGGAAAAATCTTTTACTTGAAAATCTAAACCAACAATAGCGGTAGCGATAGGAAAATCTTCCAGTGAATAAGTAAGAGGATTCAAATTCAAATTATTTTTTATCAAAGATATGGTTATTATTATATTGGTAAGAAATTACAGCTAATAAACGGAGAATAAGGTAATTTATTGAAAGATAATAATACAATTTTAATTTTTAAATACGAAGTTTGTTTGGCAATAAGTAAAGTCAATATGATTTAAAAATATAATGGGCTTAAAACTGTATCGATAAAAACTATTTTATGATGTGATTTTTATAGTAATCAACGATTTATAATAGCTTTATTTTTTGCGGTATATACCTGTGAAAAGTGCTCTTTTTTGTAAAAGTTAAACGTAAATTAATTTTGCATAAAAATTAGCAACTTGGGTCTTACTAGTGTTAGTTTTCTTGTTACTTTTATAGGTATAAATCAAAGCCATGAACGAATTTTTTTTTAACGAAATAAGAAATGGTAATGTTGTTGAAGTAACAGCAATGTTAAATCAAAATCCAGTGCTTTTACATAGTAAAGATCAGCGTGGATCTTCTCCTCTTATCTTAGCTACGTATTATGATCAACAAGAAATTGTCGAAATTTTATTAAATAGTGGCGCTAAAATTGATGTTAAAGATGCTTCAGGCAACACCGCTTTAATGGGAGTTTGTTTTAAAGGGTATGCTGATATTGCAAAATTACTTCTTGAAAAAGGAGCGAACGTAAATGAACAGAATACTATGGGCGCCACTTGTTTAATTTATGCTGCAACTTTTAATAGGATGGATATTGCAAAATTGCTGCTAGCCAATGGTGCCGATATCTCGATTAGAGATATTAGAGGAAAAACAGCCTTAGACCATGCAAAAACGCAAGGAGTCCAGGCGTTGATAGATTTATTTGGGTAGTTAATTATGTCTGAAAAATTACAAATAGCATTAATGCAAACAGCGATCGTATGGGAAAACCCAATATTGAATAGAGAACTATTATCTAAAAAGATACAAACGATTGCTTCCAATATAGATGTAGTTATACTTCCTGAAATGTTTACTACAGGATTTACGATGCATCCAGAAAACCTAAATTCAGAAGAAGGACAAAAGACAATTGACTGGATGTTGAAATTAGCATCTGAAAAGCAGATGGCTATTACGGGAAGTATACCGTTTTATGATAAAAACACATTTACTAATCGATTATTTTTTATAGCGCCTAACGGTAAAATAGAGTGCTATGATAAACGTCATACATTTACCTTAGCTGGTGAGAGTGCTGTTTATAAAGCAGGCAATACGAAACTAATAATTGAATATAAAGGGTTTAAAATATGCCCGTTAATATGTTATGACTTGCGTTTTCCTGTGTGGGCTAGAAATGTTGACGACTATGATGTATTGTTATATGTAGCCAATTGGCCAAAACCTAGAATTAATGCTTGGGATACACTTCTAAAAGCACGAGCCATAGAGAATATGGCCTATTGTATTGGCGTAAACAGAATTGGTATTGATGAAATGGGTCATCAATATCCAGGACATTCAGCGGTTTATGATGTGCTAGGAGAGGCACTAGTATTTTCTAAAATAGAAGAAATTATGTATGCAACTTTAGATAAAAAGCATGTGATTTCTACTAGGAAAAAATTAAAATTTTTAGAAGATAAAGATGATTTTAATCTAATAAGATAAAATCATAATTCTCTTTCCAATTTGCACGCATTTCTATGACTTTAGGAGAATGGCTAACGCGTTCTGGCTGTATTTTTTTAAGATAATTACCAGTATCCCATTTTTTGTTCTTATTGGAATCAGATATGACTCTAACCAGATATTTCCCAGGGCTTATATTCTTAAATGAAAAAATTTTAGGTTCAGTGGCGTAAATTTCTCTTTTAATAAGTCCTTTTTCATCAGTTAAATGTACAATAACGGGGTATGTCACATTTCCATTCAAGGTAAGATCAAGATTTCCGTAATCGGCATAAGTATTAGTCTTAAGATTGTAAACAATAGTATCGTTTGTGTTTCCAAAAAAATCTTGAATAAGACCAGGTAAAATTGCTAATCTATAACGTTGATTAGGTTCTTTTTTAAAATCAATTTGTAAACTGTTGTCTAAACTATCTAAACTGGAGATGTATTTAACTGGGATAGAATCTTTATCTATTAATATTATTTTACTACTATCAGTTGTAATTATTGGAGTATTTACCGCAATAGCAAATATTTCTTCAAAATTTAAGTTTCCACTCTGATTGGGTTTGAGTACCATTGAATCTATCGCTACTTTTCTTTTTTTAATCACGAAAGTATCTAAAATCTGAAGTTTTTCATTAGCAACTGAAAAAATTAATGAATCAACCTCAAAAGGTGTAAACCAATAATTTAAAGTGTCTGTATCACGCTGCTTCGTAATTATGGTTTTGACAGTGTCTGGGAGTTGTGATAGTGTGTTTATTTTAATGTCTTTATAATTGCCTTGGTAACCAAATATTATTTTATTCTTTGCTTCAAACTTGGGTACAGAAATACTATAATCTGCCTGTTCTTTAAATAGCGTTAATAAATAAGTTTCCTCAGTTGGGAGCGATATGGTATCATTTAAAAAGGCAATTTTATCTAATTTTTGATCAAAAACATTGTTTTTACCCTCGTCTTTAAGTCCAAATAAAGCATATTTTCCTTTCTTTAAGTTTTTAAGCTCAAAAAGAACGGTACTGTCAAGTGTATTGGTTATGTAATTAGGGGGGCTTTTATAAATGGTAGAATCATTGTAAGTACTGTCAATTTCATAAAGCATAACACTTATAAAAGTTTCTGCTTTCTTTTTATATGCATCCTCAACCACCCCTTTCAGCGATAAAGAATCGATATAAGTACCCGTAGAAAAAACATAAGTTAAAAAACTATTGGGGTTCCCTTCATTATTATCAATAATGCTTTGTCCGAAGTTAATCGTATAAGTCGTATTTTCTTTTAGAGTATCTTTTAATTGAATTTCAATAAACTTACTAGCTGTTCCTGCTGGTGTTATTATAGGTGTATTTTTTAAAGGTGGTGATACAATAAGTTGGTCTTGTACATCTTTAAGTTTTATATATTCATCAAAATAAAGGCGTATTTTATTTGTTTTAAAATTAATGGTCATATTTTCAGGCTCGGCCTTTATTAATTTAGGAGGAATAATATCTTTTATACCTCCCGAAGGAGTGCCTTTTCTTGCGCATTGAAAAAGAGAAAATGCCACTAAAAATAAAAACAAACAAGCTAGTATTCGTCTGACCATAATAATTTTGAAAGTCTGAAAAAACAAAGAAACAACTAATTTAATAAAACTACATTTTGTTGTGACATGAAAAATCAAATGAAATGTTAAGTTTTGGCAACCATTGCCATCGTAAGAACATAAATAGTAATGCCTTCTACATGCTCGATTGCTTTGGCACAAGCCTCCAATGTGGCCCCCGTAGTAACAACATCATCTACGATAAGTACATTTTTGTTTTTAAGGGAAACAGCCGTATTTAGAGTATAAAGATCTTGATTGGATTGCCATCTAAAAAAGCGATCTTTTTTAGTCTGTGTTTTTGTGTTTTTCGTTTTAATAAGTACATCCTCTTTATAATCGGTATTTAAATGATGTGCAATTGTTTTTCCGAATAGTGATACTTGGTTGTATCCACGTTTTTTTAGTTTTTTTTTATGGAGTGGAACAGGAAATACAAGGTCTATATGATCTAACATTTTACCCTCTTTTATTATTGCACCACACCAATCTCCTAAAAAAGCGCCTATTGCTTCTTTATTTTTATATTTTAAATGATGAATTAAGTTTTTTACAACACCATTTTCAGTAAAAAAAAGGAATGAATTTGACTTTTTTATAAATACTTTACCGTAAAAAATACTATCAAAAGGGTTTTCATCGTTATAATTGTACTCGGTGAGTGGTAGTTGATTTCGACAAACGGTACACAATAATCGTTCACCTTTATACAAATGTGCATTACATCCAAAACACCCCTTGGGTACTAGGATGCTGTTAATATCATTTAGTATCTTTGAAAACTTATTATGCATAAAACAGACATTTAAAACCAGCATACAAAAACCTACTTAACCTTAATGGATTCTCAAGATACTAAATTCAATTATAAAATACTCCTTGCAGCTTTAGTCGCCGTTGTAATAGGTATTCTAATTGCGTTCTATTATAGTCATGCTCAATCTCAAAACAAAATTGACTTTTTGGAAGATGAAAAAATAATTTTAGTGAAAGACCTTACTTTAATGAGGGTTGAGGTTGATCGCCTTACTTCTGCTAATGAAGTAAATGAAATAGAACTTCAAGCTTCAAAATACCGCATAGATCAATTATTAGATTCGGTAGGTAGACTTAATTTTGACATCGTAAAACTACGAGAGTATAAAAAAGAACTGCGTCGCATGGAGCTTATGCACGATAGTTTAAAGCTTAAGAATAATTCTTTGAGCTACAACAATACCATACTTGCTCAAAAATATAATGAGACCAAGGCGAAAATGGAGAGTCTGGAAAGCAAGACTGGAAAATTAGAAGCCGCAGAAGCAGAATTAAGAAAGCAAAATAAAATTATTAGTGAGCAGTTAAAGATAAAAAGTTATTTAAGACTTGAAACTCCTGAGGGTGTTGGTTATAGAATGCGAAGTGGAAACCCAATTCAAACAAACAAAGCATCTATAATCTCAAGACTTAGAGGTTGTGTTACTGTAGAAGAAGATTTTGATGTCATTAAAGAAGAAAAAGTAATCTATCTACAGTTTCTGGATCCAAATAAAAGAGTGATAGCACATAATGCTACTACTGTAAATGTAAATGGTAATACCTATAGTAAAAAGGTAGAGTTTGTATATAATGGAGATAGATATCAGGTCTGTGATGCTATTTCAATCCCAGAAGGATCGTTGTTAAGTGGGATGTATACCCTTAATATCTTCGAAAACGAAAAATTACTAGCCAACACTGAATTTCAATTAAAATAAATTATTCCTTTTTAGGGTAATATTCTATTTTTGCCAAATGGCAAATCAAGAAGATCAATTTAAAAAAGTAATATCTCATGCTAAGGAGTATGGATATGTTTTTCAATCCAGTGAAATTTACGACGGGTTAAGTGCTGTTTACGATTATGCACAAAATGGTGCTGAACTCAAAAAGAACATTCGAGAATATTGGTGGAAGGCCATGGTTCAGATGAATGATAATATTGTAGGCATAGATTCCGCTATTTTTATGCATCCTACCGTTTGGAAAGCTTCAGGTCACGTCGATGCTTTCAATGACCCATTGATTGATAATAAAGATTCTAAAAAAAGATATCGTGCAGATGTTTTAGTGGAAGATTATACCGCAAAAATTGAAACGAAAATCAATAAAGAAGTTGCTAAAGCAGAAAAACGCTTTGGTGCTACTTTCGATAAAGGGCAATTTTTAGCCACCAATCAAAGAGTGGTAGAATACCAAGAAAAAATAGATACTATTTTAAAGCGTTTGGGTAAATCTTTAGAGAATGAAGACTTAGAAGACGTTCGTAGTTTAATTGATGAGTTAGATATTGTTTGCCCTATATCAGGCTCAAAAAATTGGACCGATGTTAAGCAGTTCAATTTAATGTTTGGCACTAAGATAGGAGCATCTGCTGATAGTGCAATGGATTTATATTTGCGTCCAGAAACTGCTCAGGGAATATTTGTTAATTTCTTGAACGTTCAAAAAACAGGGCGTATGAAGATTCCGTTTGGTATTGCTCAAGTGGGTAAAGCATTTAGAAATGAGATTGTAGCCCGTCAGTTTATTTTCCGTCAACGTGAGTTTGAACAAATGGAAATGCAATTTTTCATTCAACCAGGTACGCAACAAGAATGGTATGAAAAGTGGAAAGAAAATCGTATGAAATGGCATTTATCTTTGGGCATGGGAGCAGATAATTACCGTTTTCATGATCATGAAAAATTAGCGCATTATGCTGATGCCGCTGCTGATATTGAGTTTAATTTCCCATTCGGATTTAAAGAGTTGGAAGGAATTCATTCAAGAACTGACTTCGATTTATCCCAACACGAGAAATTCTCAGGTAAAAAGCTGCAATATTTTGATAACGATCTACAAAAAAGCTATGTACCTTATGTAGTTGAAACTTCAATTGGTTTAGATCGTATGTTTTTAGCTGTTTTCTCTAATTCTTTACAAGAAGAAGAATTAGAAAATGGCACGACTAGAACTGTTTTAAGACTACCAGCGGTATTAGCTCCTACCAAAGCAGCGGTATTTCCTTTAGTTAAAAAAGATGGTTTACCTGAACTTGCGCATGAAATTATCGAAGACTTAAAGTGGGACTTCAATGTGTTTTATGATGAAAAAGATGCGGTTGGTAAGCGCTATAGAAGGCAGGATGCAAATGGTACTCCCTTCTGTATTACTGTTGATCATCAATCTTTAGAAGATAAAACCGTTACCATACGCCATAGAGATACTATGGAGCAGCAGCGAGTTGCCATTTCTGATCTTAAAACACTTATTACTAAAGAAGTAGCCATGAAAGAATGGTTAATGAAAATGTGATAGTTGTTTTTGCAACATTGCTTAGATTTTAAAAAAGGCTTGTGGTTTTACTAAAATCACAAGCCTTTTTTGCTTTAATAAATTTCTTTACGTTACGATAATCACAATTATTAATAGGTCATTATAGATTTTTCGTAAATTGATGGTATATCATATTTGAATATGCATCATAGTTTTTATCTATTAAAAATTTAATTTAGATAAATAAAAGTTTGGTAAATTAGTGATTGGAAGTAAAGAAAACCAAAATTTATAGCATCATGGAAAATAATAGTAATTCAGATCATGGAACAGACGGTAAGGTTTGGGATGTAAATGAATCAAGTGCAAAGTGTCCATTTTTACATGGAGAAATGAACCACGCTGCTGGTGGTGGAACAACGAACCGTGAATGGTGGCCTAATCAATTAAAATTGAACGTTCTTCGTCAAAACTCGTCATTGGTTGATCCTATGGATCCAGATTTCAATTATGCAGAAGAATTTAAAAAGCTGGATTTAGCAGCAGTTAAAAAAGATTTGTATGAATTAATGACCAATAGTCAAGATTGGTGGCCTGCAGATTATGGCCATTATGGTCCTTTATTTATTCGTATGGCATGGCATAGCGCAGGAACGTATCGTATACAAGATGGTCGTGGTGGCGCTGGTTCTGGTTCACAACGTTTTGCACCACTTAACAGCTGGCCGGATAACGCTAATTTGGATAAGGCGAGATTATTACTTTGGCCTGTTAAAAAGAAATATGGTAAGAAGTTATCTTGGGCAGATTTAATGATTTTAGCGGGGAACTGTGCACATGAATCTATGGGATTAAAAATGTTTGGTTTTGCAGGTGGTCGTGAAGACATTTGGGAATCTGAGCAAGATGTTTACTGGGGTTCAGAGACTGAATGGTTAGGGAATAAAGAACGTTATTCAGAAAATGGGGAGTTAGAAACGCCATTAGGTGCGGCACATATGGGTTTAATTTATGTGAATCCTGAGGGTCATAATGCGAATCCAGATCCTGTAGAGGCTGCACATTATATCAGAGATACTTTTGGCCGTATGGCTATGAATGATTATGAGACTGTTGCTTTAATTGCAGGGGGGCATACATTTGGTAAAACTCATGGTGCGGCGGACCCAACCAAATATGTAGAAGCAGAACCTGCTGCTGCTGGCATTGCAGAGCAGGGCTTAGGATGGAAAAATAACTTTGGAACAGGAAAAGGTGCTGATACAATTACCAGTGGTATTGAAGGTGCATGGACAAATACCCCAACCAAATGGAGTCATACGTTTTTTGAAAATCTATTTGGTTATGAGTGGGAATTAACTAAAAGTCCGGCTGGAGCACACCAATGGAAACCAAAGAATAATGCTGGAGCTGGTACGGTACCAGATGCACACAGACCTGAGGTTAAACATGCTCCGTTTATGTTAACAACAGATCTTTCGTTACGAATGGACCCAGCTTACGAAAAAATTTCAAGACACTTTTTAGAAAACCCTGATGAGTTCGCAGATGCATATTCACGTGCTTGGTTTAAATTAACGCACCGTGATATGGGACCAATAGATCGTTATTTAGGACCTGAAGTGCCACAAGAAGAATTAATTTGGCAAGATCCTGTTCCTGCTGTAGATCACGAATTAATTAACCATCAAGATACTGCTGATTTGAAAGCTAAAATTTTAGCATCAGGTCTTTCTATAGCTCAGTTAGTAGCAACTGCATGGGCTTCAGCATCTACGTTTAGAGGTTCTGATATGCGAGGTGGAGCTAATGGAGCACGTATTCGTTTGGAGCCACAAAAAAATTGGGAGGTTAATAATCCTAAACAATTGGCACAAGTTTTATCCGTATTAGAAAATATTCAAAAAGAATTCAACGCTTTGCAATCTGGAAACAAAAAAGTTTCATTAGCGGATCTTATTGTTATAGGTGGAAATGCAGCCATTGAGAAAGCTGCTAAAAATGCAGGTAGTGAAGTACATGTTCCTTTTTCAGCAGGACGTACAGATGCTACGGCAGCACAAACTGATGCAGAAGCCTTTGATGTATTAGAACCACGTGCCGATGGTTTCAGAAATTATGTAAGAGATACTTATGATGTTACCGCTGAAGAGTTATTAGTTGATAAGGCACAATTAATGACCTTAACAGCTCCTGAAATGACTGTTTTGCTAGGGGGCATGCGTGCATTGAATACGAATTATGACGGTTCTAAGCATGGTGTTTTTACAGATCGTCCAGAAACTTTAACCAATGATTTCTTTGTAAATCTACTTGATTTAGGTACTACTTGGAAAGCTACTTCAGAAGAAGATAATGTATTTGAAGGAAGCGATCGCAGCACTGGAAAAGTTTTATGGACGGGTACGCGTGCTGATCTTATTTTTGGGTCGAACTCCGAGCTTAGAGCTCTTGCTGAGGTTTATAGTTATGAAAATGCTCAAGAGAAGTTTTTAAGAGATTTTATAAAGGCATGGAGTAAAGTAATGAACCTTGATCGTTTTGATTTGAAAAAGTAAATAGTACTTATTATTTTATAGTAAAAAGGTGGTCTGGAAATGGGCTGCCTTTTTTACGTTCTATCCTCTTTTTTATATAGGTCCAAAGCTTGATTGAGAATCAAATGGATAGTAGCGATTGGTAAATCCTTGCTCGCATTTACTCTTAGAATTTTCATGCGAGATCGATTTCCTTTTTCCAATTGAGGATGATGCAAATATTGTCCTTCTACCATAAGAAAATAGGGTTCATTACTTTTTTTATCCACCCAGAGGTAACAAAATGCTTTTCCGTTATAACAAAAACAAGGCATACCATATTTTATGGTCTCCGTAATAGCAATATCATGGTTAAGAACAAGACTTCGCATCGCTAGTAAGCAGCTTTTATTAGGTTCTTGCGTTTTGAGATAAAAATTGTCTTTATGATCCACCATTCGATATTAGAAATTAACCTTTGACAATAGTCCTTTTCATCTTAGTTTATGGTTGTAGGTATTTTTTATTTCTGTCATTTTTGCTAAATGATGGTCATCGTGTTCCGCGACGAATAAGAACAAGTCCATAATTCGCATGGGTTTCTCGAGCCTAGGATGTAATGCAGATTTGTATACATCTTCTGCTGTTAATACATTGAGCTTTCTCATTGTTATATTTCGTAAATTTTGAAATTGGGATAATAGGTTGTTAAGATCTTTTTTATTATGTTGAGCAAGGTCCGTTTTTCTATTGTCCAAATCAGTAGGTCTGAGATATGCCTTGTTTTGCAAAATATCTTCAAGTCGACCTTGCCATAAAGGTTCTAAGTCTATTAGATGACCTATGTTTTCTTTTATAGACCATCGATCATCAATCTTAATTTCTAGTACTTCGGAAGATACGTTTTCTATTTTTTTTTGCAGTCGCATCGAAGTTCCATCAAGTCGTTCTATAATTGATGGAAAAATGTTCTGTTCTGAAGCAAAATCGAATTTCCTTTCAAACCATTTAATTTGTTTCATACTATTTGTTTCAAATTTTGCAAAACAATAAGAAAAATAAAAGTTGTTCTTTATTTGTTTAAATATAAGATATATATGTATAAAAGCTATAAGGTATAACTCAACTTCAAACTCCCATAATAGTTTCGAGGATTGCCGGGATAATAGTACCGAGGTTCTGCACCTCCAAAAGCTTGCGTATTTATTAAAACTGATTGTGTGTATTTTACATCAAACAAATTATTGATCCCAAAATCTATTCGTAATGAAAAATTTGGAGATACTTTTTTTTGATAGCCCATTTTAGTGATAAAAATGGAGAAGGAATCACTTGATAAACTATTCGCATCAGTCAATGGGATAGTGTCAACATATTGGTGGGTGGTATTCCAATAGAAATCATTAAAAAGCTGAACCTGTAGACCGGAATTTATACGGTGTTTAGGAACCCCAGTTAAATCATTGCCTGAATAATCATTTTCTTCATCTCTGAATTCTATGAAATTATGGTGATTAAAGGTGTAGTTAGTAAAGGGAGTGAGTTTAAATTTAGGAGAAATAATAAGGCTATAGTTTGCAGAAAGTTCCAACCCTTGGTGCTTCGTTTTACCTGCATTTTTACCCACAAATTGATCATCAGCAATGCGTTCTGCAACCAATAAGTTTTTAATATCCATTTGATAAACAGCCATTGTAATATTTAGCTTTTTATCAAAGAAATATAATGTCGTGCCCAATTCGTAATTAATTCCTGTCTCTTGCGCAATATCAGGGTTTATAACTCCACTTGGAGTAAGCGTTTCTTCTAAAGTAGGGTTTGAAAAACCACGACTTACATTGGTATACAACTGTTGATATTCGGAAAAGGTGTAGTTTATAGTTATACTCGGTAATACAATGGGTTTAAATGTTCTATTAGCACTTTTATTTGCTGTGCCTTCATTAAAAAGATCTCGAAAATTATACTGTGTTTTGTTGATATTGACCCCGAATTGTGTGGTAAGAGTCTCACTTAATTCTAATGTAAGGGCTCCAAAGGTATTTAACTGGGTTCTGAACTCTTTGTTTTTTGCAAATGGATCACCTTGTAAACTACCATTACCATTATTTTCCTGATATAAATTTTCAAACTCACTCCAGTTGTATTCATCTTTATATAATTCTGCTCCGAAAACGTAATTGCTTTTTTTGTCGATGAAATTTAGTGCTCCATTAAACCGAGTGCGAAAACCGAATCCGTTTGTGAATTCATCCAAAATTCCAAATGGACGAGGCTCGTAATGGTCTAAGTAGGTATAGAAAATACTGGAGGTATTTTGCAATTTTTGACTGAATTCATGGGTGTACGATAGCCCAATCAGCGTATATTTGTTCGCTTCATATCCTTGTGCGGCCTTCCAAGTAAATGCTGCTTTTTGTGGGTTTTCATTAAAATCTGTAATCCCTAATGAACTTGGTATTTGAGCTTGATAATTAATATAATTTAATAAAAGACCAATTTTATTTTTTGAATTTATCTTGTAATAGGTGTTTAGCAAAATACCGTCGCGCTCAAAATTATTGTTCTCTCTATACCCATCTGTTTTTAAATGCCCATAATTTAGCCCTAAAGAAAGTTTGCTATCTGCATGAGAAAAAGAAAAACTATTCTTTAATAAATTAAAAGAACCAACGGTGAAGTTGCTGCTAAATTTAGTTGATTTGCCTAAGGCTTCTTTAGGGTTTAAGATAATAGCACCACCTAAATTGGTTCCATAGGTTGTTGCTTTAGGTCCTTTTACTATTTCAATTTGACTTAAATTTTCAATATCATAAGCCTCAATAGTAGAGAAACCAGAACCATTGGTTATAGGAATATCATTGTAATATAATCGTAATTTATCGGTGCCAAATAATGTCCGGGCTCCTACTCCGCGAATGGTAATTCGGTTGGTATTCAAGGCGCCAGATAATATGTAAACTCCTGGAATCTGATTTATAGCTGAAACAGCATCAATTGGGCTATAGTTTTGAAATACTTTTTCTCCTATGATTTCAGATGGCGTAATCCCTTCTGCATGTTTGGTTATTAACCCCTCTGAAATAACAACTTCTTGCAGCACGGTTATGCTGTCTTTATTTACCGGTTCTTGCGCAAAGGCTGTTTTTATAACAAAAAATAAAATAAAATGTAAGCCTAGAAAGCCTTTCATGGTTGAATGATAAGGCTGTAAAAATAAGAATTAAAAGCGGAACCCTAAAGATACGCCACCACGACCGACAACTTCAGGTGAAAATTCCGTATTGAAGAAATTACGGCCAATTCCTCCATAAATTTCAGCCACGAAACCCCTTCTTGAAACAAATTTGCCTCCAATCGATATCCCTAAGGCAACATCGGTATACGTTTCGTTTGTTTCCTGTGATTCTTGAGTGTTTTCATTGTAGATGTAATAATCTTCTTCACCTGAATTCAACATTCCAAAACCTTCTACAAAAAATCCTTTGGCATATCCTTTTGAAAAATACCGACGGTAATAGGGAGTTACTGATAATTTGCGATAATAATCAAAAATATCATCATCTCCTCCTGCATTGAGTAATACACCTAAGCCAAAAGAAGATTCTTCGTCGATTAACCTTTCATAAGAGGCATCCACAAATTTGAATGCAATTAAGTTAAAAACATTTAATTTTATTTCATCTTTACCTTGTAAAGATTCAGCATCTTCTTGAGCTATTATAGCTGAGAATGATGTAAATACTAAAACGATTACTAAACTGAATTTTTTCATCTTTGGTTTCTATTTAGAGTTCGAAAGATAACATCAAATATCTTACCAACAATTATTTGCTACAGAATTAAAATCGGAAACCTATCGAAAGTCCTGCTCTATACATGAAGGTGTCTTGATACTCTTGTGGATTTACATTTCGCCCAAAGCCTGCATGTACTTCAAGGATAAATTTTTGGCTATAGGTAACAAACTTATGACCAATGCCGAGACCAATAGCCGTTGTACTGTATTTGTTTTCTATAGACCTAGTAGTATTCATTTGGGGATCAACCTCTCCTGTATAGTAAAGCCCAAATACTTCAGCAAAAAAACCACTTCGAGGGGCATAACCAAAATAAGCCCTAAAATTTGGACCTATTCCAAAATTTCCATTGTAATCAAGCGCATCATTATCAAAGTAAATGGTGCCACCAACGCTTGTATCCTCACTTAAATAATATTCATAACTACCTTCAACTGTGGTTGAAGCTAAAAATAAACCAATATTAAATTTCAGCTCTTGGTTTTGGTCGTATTCACGGTATGCTTGTGCAGTGGCAATTCCACTGCTTAAAACAAGGAATAAAAGAACTAGTTTTTTCATTTTAATGGTGTTTAGTGTATTGGAAATCAACTATTATTCCAAAAATTAAAAAAACCAAGAGTTTTTAGGGATCTCAAAACATTTAAAAACTAATAAAGGCTATATTTTATCTTACCCCAAACATTCCTTATTTTCGAAAAAAAAATAAGCAGATGAAGATTGTTTCGTACAACGTAAACGGAATTAGAGCAGCAATAAAGAAGGGATTTTTAGATTGGGTGCAAAATGTAAATCCAGATGTATTATGTCTTCAGGAAATAAAAGCAAATGAAGAGCAATTAGATTTGACTCTTTTTGAAGAAGCCGGATATTCGTATAACTATTGGTATAGCGCACAAAAAAAAGGATATAGTGGCGTTGCAATATTATCTAAAAAAAAACCCAATCATGTGGAGTTTGGAACAGGAATCGATTATATGGATTTTGAAGGGAGAAATCTAAGAGCAGATTTTGACGGTGTTTCGATTATGAGTATGTATTTACCTTCAGGAACTAATTTAGATCGTTTAGATTTTAAATTAAAATATATGGCAGATTTTCAGGAATATGTAAATCAGTTAAAAGTAGAATACCCTAATTTAATTATATTGGGAGACTATAATATTTGCCATGAAGCTATAGATATTCATAACCCTGTTGGTCTTAAAAATGTATCCGGATTTTTACCTGTTGAACGTGATTGGATAGGAGGTTTTATGGAAAGTGGCTTTATAGATAGTTTTAGACATTTTAATAAGGAGCCAGATAATTATACGTGGTGGAGTTACCGTGCAAATGCTAGAAATAACAATAAAGGTTGGCGGTTAGATTATGGATTGGTAAGCGAACCTTTGCAAAACAAACTTAAGCGGTCTGTTATTTTACCAGAAGCAAAACATAGCGATCATTGTCCAATTTTAATTGAATTGGGTTAATAAAAAATTGGATAGAAAAATTAATCATTGATTATATCCCTAAATTTGCATGCTATAATTTTAAGAAGGAATAGGTTTTATGCTGTATACAAAATTACCACATACCGATATTGAAGTAAGTAAGATTTGTTTGGGAACTATGACTTGGGGGAATCAGAATACTGAGGCCGAAGGTCATGAGCAAATGAATTATGCATTAGATCAAGGGGTTAATTTTTTTGATACGGCAGAATTGTATCCTATCCCTGCACATCCAGATAGGTATGCGGAGACCGAAAAAATTATAGGTACTTGGTTTCATAAGAATAGAAATAGAGATAAGGTAGTTTTAGCTTCTAAAATTGCAGGAAGAGCAGAAATGTCCAAATTTATTAGAACAACTGGTTTTAATAAAGAAGCATTGATTAATGCCGTAGAAGGCAGTTTGGAGCGTTTACAAACTGATTATATTGATTTGTACCAATTGCATTGGCCAGAGCGTAAGACTAATTATTTTGGTCAACGCGGTTATGTTCATGATTCGGCCGATTTTTGGGAAGATAACATACATCAGGTTTTAGAAACACTCAGAGATTTAGCGCAACAAGGAAAAATAAGACAGATAGGTTTGTCTAATGAAACACCTTGGGGAACCATGCGTTTTTTAGAAGAAAGTAAGGTCCACAAGAGCTTGCCTCGCATGATTACAATTCAAAATTCTTATAATCTTTTAAACAGAATATTTGAAGTAGGCTTATCAGAAGTAGCTCATAGAGAAGACATCGGTCTTTTGGCGTATTCTCCATTGGGTTTTGGGGTTTTAAGTGGTAAGTATTTGGGAGGTAGAAAACCAGATAATGCACGAATTACCTTATTTCCTAATTATAAAAGGTATAGTGGGGAAACTGCTGTTGAAGCTACCCAAAAGTATTATGAATTGGCACAAGCTAATGATTTGTCGTTAGCACAAATGTCACTTGCTTTTGTAAATAGACAGCCTTTTTTAACAAGTAATATTATTGGTGCTACATCTATGCGGCAATTAAAAGAAAATATTTCTAGTATTGCTATAGAATTAAGTGATGCAGTTTTAGAAGGAATAGAGAAAATTCATAATGAAATTCCTAATCCAGCGCCCTAAATTAGTTTGAATTGGAACTGGTATTTTTTATAAATTTAATAATGCCATTAAAATAGTTTTTTTGGTCGTCATACTGCGATAAATGGCTTCCGTTTGGGCAAAATAAATAGCTGCCATTTTGCACTTCTTTAGACATCCATTCCATATGGTTAGGATCCATAGTATCATATTTTGCTCCTATGATTAAAGTTGGTATTGTAATTTCTTTAAGTCTGTTTTTAACATCCCAATATTTTAAGGTAGCATCTCCTGTTATCCCAAATTCACTGTGACCTTGCATGTGCACATAAACTTGATTATTTGCATGATTAAAAGTTCTTAAAATAGCTTCTGGCCATTCATTCACAGGCAATCGCAATACATGTTCTGTATAGTAATGATTAAACAAAAGCTCAGAATACCTTGGGTTGGTATAGTCTTCGTTGGCTTCAATCATTTTAATTTCTTCGTATACTTCTGGGTTTAATTGAGGACCCAATACTTCTTGGGCATATAAATTATATTCCGGTATACTTGACATCATATTTGAAATAATCAAGCCTTTTAAATTCTTCTGGTATTTCAGTGCATATTCCATTGCTAATATCCCACCCCAAGATTGCCCTAGAAGATAAAAGTTAGAACTATCTAAATTCAACGCCTTTCTTACCTGTTCAACTTCTTCTACAAAGCGTTCAGTAGTCCATAAACTTAAATCATCAGGTTTATCACTGTAATAGGATCCAAGCTGATCGTAATAAATATATTCAATACTTTCTTGAGGAAAGTACCCATCTGCACATTCATAAATTTCATGTGTCATACCGGGGCCACCATGTAATAATAAAACTTTTTTGGTAGGATTTTGGCCGACTGTTTTTGTCCAAACTTTGAAGGTTCCTTTATCGGTAGTAATAGGAATCATTTTAATGCCACCGGTAAACTGATCGTCTCTATTTTTAAAACTTAAATAGTCAGAAGTCTCATCCGTTTTTACATCAATAATTTCTTTCGACTTTTGTTTGCAGCTAGTGATGAATACAAGAAGGAAAAAAACGATGCTTAGACTTTTCATAATTATAATTTTTATGAATGTACTAAAAATTCATCAAAATTTATCCAAATAAAGAACCTGCTACATCTTCAATTTTTGCAACCAGTTGTATTTTTATCTGCGTATTTTTTAATGTGATTTTATTGTTTTTTGAAACAAAAATAGTGTGAAAGCCTAACTTTTCAGCTTCTAATATTCTTTGTTCTACGCGCTGTACAGGCCGTATTTCGCCTGCTAGACCAATTTCTGCAGCAAAACAAACCCCCTTTTCGATTGATATATCTTCGTTGCTTGAAAGTATTGCAGCAATAACGGCTAGATCAATTGCGGGGTCATCAACAGAAATACCGCCAGTAATATTCAGAAACACATCCTTGGCTGCTAATTTAAAACCTGCGCGTTTTTCTAAAACGGCCAAAAGCATATTTAATCGCTTGGCATTATAACCTGTCGTAGAACGTTGTGGCGTACCATAAACTGCAGTGCTAACTAAAGCTTGTATTTCTATCATTAAAGGACGCATACCTTCAACTGTTGAGGCAATTGCGGTTCCGCTTAATCCGTCATCATTTTTTGATATCAATATTTCTGAAGGGTTGTTTACCTCTCGTAAACCACTGCCTTGCATTTCATAAATACCCAATTCAGATGTGGAGCCAAACCTGTTTTTTAATGCACGCAGAATTCGGTATACATAATTGCGATCGCCTTCAAATTGAAGTACGGTATCTACCATGTGTTCTAATATTTTAGGACCGGCAATAGAACCATCTTTGGTAATATGACCAATAAGTATAACTGGAGTATTGGTTTCTTTAGCGAATTTTATTAGTTCTGCAGTGCATTCTCTAATTTGAGAAATACTTCCTGCAGCAGATTCGATATAATCGGAATGTAGGGTTTGAATAGAATCTATAACCACTATATCAGGTTCTGTTGCTTCTATTTGTCTGAAAATATTCTGTGTTTTTGTCTCAGTTAAAATCAGGCAGTTTTCACTGTTAGGGTAAATACGATCAGCACGCATTTTAATTTGTTTCTGACTTTCTTCTCCAGAAACATATAACGTTTTATAAGGTAGTTTTAAGGCAATTTGAAGCAATAAAGTGCTTTTTCCGATTCCAGGTTCACCTCCTAATAGTATTAGCGAACCAGGAACGAGTCCGCCACCCAAGACACGATTAAATTCTAGATCAAAAGTATTTAAACGGATTTCTTTTTCGATGCTAATTTCATTAACACGAAGTGGCTTTGCTATTTTTTTGGCTGTGTTTGATGGAGTTTTCCAACTCGATTTTTCTTCTTTTTGAACTACCTCTTCCACTATAGTGTTCCATTCTCGACATGCAGAACATTGTCCTACCCATTTTGCATATTGCGTGCCACAATTCTGACAAAAGAATGCTGTTTTTGTTTTAGCCATTACCTGTTTTTAGGTTTTGGCTAAAGGTAATAAATAAGCAATAATTAAAATTGAAAAGTTAAGATCTGGAAACTAAAAAACAGTTTTTTACTACAGAATTATCTAATAACCAAAATCAGCCTTTAGGGCATCGATTTTTTCTAAAGCCATATCTTTAGTTAAAAAATCTATTTCCTCCATACCGAAAGCTTTTTCGAAAGTTCGTAGTGCTTTTTTAGGCTCTCCAATTTGCTCAAAATATTCACCTTCAAAATAAAAGCCTAACATAGTTTCAGGATACTCTTTTTTGCACAAATCAGAAAGTGGTTTCAGTGATTCAAAATCTTCTTTTTTTCTAGAAGCAGCATAAATAGCCATAATGTCATTTAAGTCAACATTTTTTCTAAAACCAAAAAGCTTTTCGATCATCTCATATTTGTTAGCTAAATAATCAAATACGGGTTCTTCAGAAGTTAATATTTGGGCTTTATACTCAGCTGGACTAATAGCTTTAAACATCGTAAAAACGTTGTCAAAGGCTTTGCCTATCCCATAAGTTGCCACTGAAATGTGATCTGCTTCGTTGTAAGCGTCATAAAAATAATGCAAAGTCTCACTTTCCATACGCTTTAAAGCACTATTCAGTATAGGAGTTTGTTTGTCTTTTTTAGCAATCTCACCATCTGTAATTAAATGGTAGAAAATTGTTTTTTGCATTGCACTTAATCTCGCTGGAATTCTTGTTTCCATTTCTGGTGCTAGAGTTGGCGAAATACTTACATATGAGTTAAACAGTGATTCCTCTTTAAAAAGATAGTAATTGCTAAAATTCGCAGTAATGTCATACCCGATTATCATTTTAAAAGGTGCCGTTTTATAGTTTGTTTCTAGGTATGGAATTAGCTCCATGCCTATGAATTCATAAAATTGTTTTGCCTTATCACCAGGCAACCCAGAAGCCTCATCAAATGCACAATCTTCAAATCGTAAATTGTCTTTACTTTGATTGATACCCACTACAATAGCTTGTGGCATGCCATGAAATTTGCTGTAAAATTTTGATGTAGCTACTACATTATCAAAAAGATATTCTGCATCTAGCACTACAATAATTGGATATTTTTTTTCCTCAGTATATTCCTCAGGAACGTAATACCTTACATCTCGTCGCTCTTGAAGTTTAAAAGATTCAAATATTTCTTGAGTAACTTGTGAATTCATTCCAAGATATAGAAAGAAAGCTAATACCGTGAGGATACGTTTCATAAATGGCGATTTTAGACGTGTACTTATTATTGATTTCTGTTCAATAACGGTAATACAAGAAAAGATATTGCACCAAATACCACAACCATCAAAGTTTGTGAAATCCACATAATCCAGCCAAAAGCATCTCCGGAGATACTACTTATTCCAAAAATGGCAAGAGCACTACTTACAACGATTGGGTAAAGACCAATGCCCCCGTTCGTTGCTGTCATTGCAAAAGCTCCAAAAACAAAAGCTACAAGTAATTGACTAATGGTTAAATTGATAGTTTCTGGCACTGTAAATTTTATTACCCAAAACATGGCAATATAGATGCCCCAGATAAAAAGGGTATGAAAAATAAAGGCCCACTTATTTTTCATTTTAAAAATACTCAAAACCCCTTGCAACAACCCAGTTGCAAAGTCTTTGATTTTTACTAAAAATGGGTGAGTAGATTTTTTTAATATATAAAAGAATACTCCTGCTCCTAGGCACCCAACCCCTAATAAAATTAATATGTTTGTAATTTTAAGACCTTTGTTTTGAAAGAATTCCAGAATAATTTCGGTCTGTAAAAAAAATGTAATTATAATTATAGAAAGTAACATAATTAAATCAATTACTCTTTCAGTTACAATGGTGCCAAAGCCTTTTTCAAAAGGGACTTTTTCATAGGTAGTTAATGCAGTAGCTCGTAAAATTTCACCTGACCTAGGGATCCCTAAGTTTGCAAAATAAGAGGTGAGAATAATTAAAATATTATTAAATAGTTTGGGTCTGTACCCTAGAGGTTCTAGTAAATAATTCCATCGAATAGCTCTCGATATATGACTTAAAATCCCCATAAGAATGGAAATTCCTACCCAAAACATATTCGCTTCCTTAATGTAAAAAATAATTTGCCTTCTGTCTTCTGATGAGGTTGAATAATAAGAATACAAAACTAAAAAAACTCCCAAGGCTATTGGGAGTATAGTTTTTAATGTTTTTTTTAAGGATTTCTTCAACTTAGTTCAGTAAATTAGTTGACTCGTTTGGGAATACTAAAGCAGGATTGAATTTTTTTGCTTTTTCAAAATCCATTTGAGCATAGGTGATCAGTATCAATACATCACCAACGGCAACTTTTCTTGAGGCGGCTCCATTTAAAGTTATTTCTCCACTTTTTCTTGGTCCCGGAATAGCATAAGTTTCAAGTCGCTCCCCATTGTTGTTATTCACGATTTGGACTTTCTCTCCTCTTATAATATTTGCAGCATCCATAAGATCTTCGTCTATCGTAATGCTACCAATATAATTTAAATCTGCACCTGTAACTTTTACACGGTGAATTTTAGATTTTACAACTTCTATTTGCATGGTACAAAGTTAATAAATTACAAGGCAATGTTGTCAATTAGTCGAACATCATCAGCAAAAACTGCAATAAAAGCCCTGTATTTTTTGTTTTTAGATTTTCTTTTAACTGATTTTAGGGTTTCAATATCAGAAATCTGAATATATTCCAATTCAAAATCTTTATTTTGTTTAAACTGATTTTTAACCCAATTCGTTACTTCTAATGCACTTTTTGTGCCAAACTTAATTTTAGCTTCTTTAAGGATAAAATAAATAAAAGAAGCCTTGCTTCTCGTTTCTGGAGAAAGCCTTGCGTTACGAGAACTCATTGCTAAGCCATTATTTTCCCTGACAATTGGACACCCAATAATTTGAACAGGAATTTTTTTTAACTGAACAAGTTTTTTGATAATTTGAAGCTGTTGAAAATCTTTTTCGCCAAAATAAGCCCTATTTGGCTGGACAGAGGTTAATAATTCTTCAACAATAGTTCCCACGCCATTAAAATGACCGTCTCTGAACTCCCCTTCCATAACAGTGTCTAATCCCTCAAAATCATAAATTTCTGATTCGACCTTTTCTGTGTATATTTCTTTTACAGATGGGGCATAAACAATGATGTTATTAGAAACGTTTTTTATCAGTGCTATATCGTTATCTAATGTTTTAGGGTATTTTTCTAAATCTTCAGGATTATTAAATTGTGTAGGATTTACAAAAATACTAACGACTACAGTATCATTTTCTTCAAAGGCTTTTTCAATCAAAGAAATATGGCCGGAGTGCAAAGCACCCATTGTAGGTACAAGTCCCAGAGCTTTTGTTGATGACAAAAGTGATTGCAAACTATCTTTTAAATCTTTTTTTGTGTGTAATAATAACATTAATAAGTATTTAACAGCCTGCAAACTTATATAATTACTGCTAATCTGCATAATTTTTGTAATTTTGCACCCACGCTGAGAAAATAAATAAAAAATTGCTTTTATGAATGGTAAAAAGATATTGTTTGTATCTTCAGAATTAGTCCCCTATTTACCAGAGAACGAAGTTTCCCTGATGTCATACGAAACACCAAAAATGGTTAATGGTAATGGAGGTCAAATACGAATCTTTATGCCGAGGTACGGTAACATCAATGAACGACGTCATCAATTACATGAAGTGATTAGATTGTCTGGAATGAATTTGGTGATCAATGACATGGATATGCCATTGATAATAAAAGTGGCTTCTATACCTAAAGAGCGTATTCAAGTGTATTTTATTGATAACGAGGAATATTTTAAGCGAAAAGCTACGTTTACGGATGAAAACGGAATCCTTTTTCCTGATAATGATGAACGTGCAATATTTTTTGCAAAGGGTATTGTTGAAACGGTTAAAAAATTAAATTGGTCACCTGATATTATTCACGTACATGGCTGGTTGGCTTCTTTGGTGCCTCTTTATCTAAAACAGTATTATGCTGATGAACCTTTATTTTCAGAAAGTAAAGTGGTGACTTCTGTTTATTCAAAAGGATTTGAAGATAGTTTAAATACAGATATCGTAAAGAAAATTGCTTTTGATGGGATTTCAGAAGATGTTATTGCGAATTTAAATAAACCAGACTATAATAATTTGTTAAAAGTAGCTGTAGATTTTTCAGATGCTATTATTTTAGCATCGGAAGATATTCCAGAAGAATTAAATAATCATATCGCCAACCTTCAAAAACCAGTGCTACCGTATGTTCCTTTCCATGAATTTGAAGAGGCTTACGCTAATTTTTATAACACTGAAGTCTTAAAGTAGAATCCATGATATTTATTAAAAAAACAACTTTTCCTGTTTTGGCAGGGCTTGTATTGGCAGCATTGTTTTCTTCATGTCAAGAAGATACCACTACAATTGGCGATGGGGTGATAGGCGGTGAGCCTTTTGAGACTGGTAAAGCCAATTTTAATGTGTTTGCCTATACTAAAAAAATTAATTCGGTAAAGACAAATGCTTTGCCAATATACCAGTTAGGTAATTTTAATGATCCTATTTACGGTAAAACAATTGCAAGTATCACTTCTCAGTTGCAACTTTCAACAATCAACCCATCTTTTGGTGTGTATAGTCAAGAAACTGAAGATGGTGCAGCAACCGATACTAGTGTTTCTACGATTGATGAAGAGGAAACGGTAAAATCAGTTTATTTGTTTATACCTTATTTGACAGATATTAAAGATACGGATGGTGATGGTCTAACGGATGATTTAGATATTGATCCAGCAGATGCTAATAGTGATACAGATGGTGATGGTTTAGTTGATAATGATGAGCGTTTAAGACAAACGAACCCATTAAGCAATGATACAGACGGAGATGGTATTTTAGATAATGTAGATACCGAAAATGGAGTTTCTGCCTATGCAAAAAAATATGTTTTGGATAGTATCTACGGCGCTGATTTAACAGCGCCTTTTACTGTAAAAGTGGAGCGTTCAACTTATTTTTTGCGTGATTTAGATCCAGAGACAAACTTTGAACAAGCGCAGGAATTTTTTTCTGATCAAGAATTTGCACCAACATTCGTTTCTGATATTTTATATAATGGTCAGGAAACAATAAGAGATACGGAGCTTCTATTTTTCAAAAGTGATGATCCAGATACGGAAGATGTTGATGAAAGTACAGAGGTAGATCAAACTATTGCTCCTGGTATCTGGGTGCCCTTGGATAATCAATTCTTTCAAGAAAATATCTTAGATAAAGAAGGAAGTCAGGAACTATTAAAAAATACTAACTTCAAAGAATACTTAAGAGGAATACATGTTTCTATTAGTCAGTCAGATGATATTTTCTTTCTTCTAAATTTAGCAGGAGCAAATATTACAATTGCTTATGAATATAAATCTGTTGATATGAATAGTACGGCAGATGATACTTCTGATGATGAAGTAGTAACCTTAGAAAAGCGCTATGTCCTTAATTTAGTAACAGGAGATGGTTTAACATCAGCAGTAGTAGGAAATGCGGTGAATACATTGGTAAATGAAGCGTACCCAACTGATATTACAGATGCTTTAAGTTCCACTGGGAACGCAGATCGTATTTATTTAAAAGGTGGAGCTGGTTCTTATGCGGAAATTAAACTTTTTGATGAAGATGCTGTGGTAAGTCAAAGTATTATAAATCAAATAAAATCCAATAATTGGATTGTGAATGAGGCTAATTTGGTTTTTTATGTAGATAGAGAAGCATTAGATGCTGTAAGTGGCGTGATTGAACCTTTGCGTTTGTATTTGTATAATACAGAAACTAATGATCCATTGTACAATCCTTTTACAGAATATAATGGCACTTCTGGAACCTCATTAAGCACCTATTTGTTTTATGACGGTTTATTGAGCAAAGAGAATAATAAAGGTATTAAGTACAAAATACGTATCACAGATTATATTAATGATATACTTGTTAGGGATGCTGAAAATGTAACATTAGGTCTTACGTTGACTTCCGATATACGTTTTATTTCTACAGGAAATGCAATGTTAGATGGTGATACTGAGGTTAAAATTCCGGTTATGTCTACAATCAATCCATTGGGAACGGTACTTTTTGGAAGTAACGTAGATGCTGCTAATGCAAGTAAAAAACTTCAGCTGGAAATTTCTTATACCAAGGCCAATTAAATAGCCAATTAAATAAGATTGTTATATACCACTTATAGTAATTATTCGTTATACATCTAAACATTATTCAAATAACCTTGCAACTGTTTAAATTTGCAGAGTGTTTTAATTGCTAACCAAATAAATAAATAGTATGTGTGGAATTGTAGGATATATAGGCCATAGAGATGCTTATCCAATCATAATAAAAGGGTTACAACGTTTGGAATACCGTGGTTATGATAGCGCAGGTATTGCTATTTACGATGGTAATTCGATTAATCTTAGTAAAACTAAGGGTAAAGTAGACGATTTAAAGAAAAAGTCAGTAGAGACAATTTCTTTAAAAGGGTCTTTGGGTATAGGTCATACAAGATGGGCAACCCATGGGGTTCCTAATGATGTTAATTCTCATCCACATTATTCTAATTCTGGGGATTTAATTATTATACACAATGGAATTATTGAAAATTATGATTCTATTAAAAAGGAATTAATTAAAAGAGGTTACGTTTTTCATTCTGATACAGATACTGAAGTTTTGGTTAATCTTATTGAAGAAGTGAAAATCAAAGAAAACGTAAAACTTGGTAAGGCGGTACAAATAGCTCTGAATCAAGTTGTAGGTGCTTATGCAATAGCCGTATTTGATAAGAATAAGCCAGATGAAATAGTGGTTGCCAAATTAGGTAGTCCATTGGCCATTGGAATCGGAGAAAATGAATTTTTTATTGCTTCAGATGCATCACCATTTATTGAATTTACTAATAATGCAATGTATTTAGAGGATGAAGAGATGGCTATACTTCGTCTTGGAAAAGAAATTAAACTACGTAAAATAAAAGATGATTCTGTTGTATATCCTACAATTCAGGAATTACAATTAAATATAGAAGAGATTGAGAAAGGGGGGTTTGATCACTTTATGTTAAAGGAGATTTACGAACAACCACGAGCTATTTTAGATACCTATCGCGGTAGATTACAAGCGGATAAAGGTTTAATTAAGATGTCTGGTGTAGATGACAATCTTGAGAAATTTTTAAATGCCAATAGAATTATCATTGTTGCTTGTGGGACATCATGGCATGCAGGGCTCGTTGCTGAATATATTTTTGAAGATTTGGCGAGAATACCTGTTGAAGTAGAATATGCATCGGAGTTTAGATATAGAAACCCTGTAATTACGGATAAAGATGTGGTTATTGCGATTTCTCAATCTGGAGAAACTGCAGATACTTTGGCTGCAATAAAGCTTGCAAAAGAAAAAGGAGCTTTTGTATTTGGAGTTTGTAATGTTGTAGGTTCTACAATTTCTCGTGAAACCGATGCTGGGGCTTATACTCATGCTGGGCCAGAAATTGGTGTAGCATCTACAAAGGCATTCACCACACAAATTACAGTACTTACATTAATTGCCTTGAAATTAGCAAAAGAAAAAGGAGTTTTCTCTAAGAGTAAGTATCATGAGTTTTTAACGGAATTAGAAAATATTCCTTCAAAAGTGGAAAAGGCCTTATTGTCGAACACGTTGATCGAAAAAGTTGCAGAAGTGTATAAAGATGCAACAAATTGTCTTTATTTAGGAAGAGGCTATAATTTCCCAGTTGCTTTAGAAGGGGCTTTAAAATTAAAAGAGATTAGTTATATTCATGCAGAAGGATACCCAGCTGCAGAAATGAAGCATGGTCCTATTGCTTTAATTGACGAGCAGATGCCAGTATTTGTAATTGCAACTAAAAAGGGGCATTATGAAAAAGTGGTTAGTAATATTCAAGAAATAAAATCTCGGAAAGGTAAAATAATTGCTATTGTTACTGAGGGAGATGAAACAGTTCGAGATCTTGCGGATCATGTAATAGAGGTTCCTGAAACTTTCGAAAGTTTGACACCGTTATTAACAACAATTCCATTGCAGTTGCTTTCTTATCATATTGCATTAATGAGAGGTTGTAATGTAGATCAACCACGAAATTTAGCAAAATCTGTCACGGTAGAATAAAAATTATATATTCAAAACAACAAAGGAGATGCAGTGCATCTCCTTTGTTGTTTTATGGTATTAGCAGTTTAATGAGGGTCAAATTGCTAAAATAGTACTATGCATGCATAATTTTTTTCATTTTCTTAGAGTTGGTATAAAAAAATCTGTATCTTCGATTTTAAACTTAATTTAACTTTAACTCCCTCGAATGAAAACAATACTTTATTTATCCTTTTTTATGTTTGGAGTCTTTGGATATGCTCAAACAACAGTAAAAGGAAGCGTTGTCGATCAAGACAATCAGCCAATCCCAGGCGCAAATGTGGTGATAGAAGGTAAAGCTGTAGGCACAGTAACCGATTTTGATGGTAATTTTGTGCTTGAAACTTCAGAAGTGCCCCCATTTAAACTTAAAATCACAAGTATAGGATATAGTGAAAGCACTAAGTCTATAACTGCGAATAACCAGAATATTGCTGTAATTCTTAGTGAATCTCAAACACTACTAGATGAAATTGTAATATCGGCTTCTAGAACTCCGGAGCGTATTTTTGAATCTCCTGTAACAGTAGAGCGTTTTGGTTTAGAGCAAATCAAAAACACCACAGCAGCAGATTTTTATGGTGGATTGGAAAATTTAAAGGGTGTTGATGTAAACACCAATAGTTTAACTTTCAAGTCTGTGAATACAAGAGGTTTTGCAACTTTTGCAAATACCCGATTTATGCAACTGGTAGATGGAATGGATAATTCAACACCAGCATTAAATTTCCCGATTGGTAACTTGGTGGGAATGATTGAAACCGATGTTCAGAGTGTTGAATTGCTTCCTGGTGCTTCTTCGGCACTTTATGGAGCGAATGCTTTTAATGGAATTCTATTTATGAGAAGTAAAAGTCCTTTTGATTATGAGGGGATTAGTGTTTCTATGAAAAGAGGTATTACATCTCAAAAAGCTTCTGGTGATAATGCATATACCGATTTCGGTATCCGTGCGGCGCATAAGTTTTCCGACAAATTTGCTGGTAAAGTAAACTTTGGTTATTTAAAAGGTACCGATTGGGCTGCTACAAGTGAAGTTGATAAAACAACTGTGGGGGGTACAAGAGCAGATTTGAACTATGACGGTATAAATATATACGGTGATGAGGTTTCGGCTAATATCAATGCTGTTGCTGTTGCTTTGGAAGATTTAAATATATTACCTGCAGGTGCCAATGCTTTGGTGCCATCAGTAGAGGTGAGTAGAACGGGTTATAACGAGAAATATTTAACCAATTATAATGCAGAAAGTATCAAGGCAGATTGGGGCTTGTATTATCGTCCAATTAAAGATAATAGCCTTGAGTTATCTTATGTTGGTAAAGTAGGAACAGGGTCTACCATTTATCAAGGAACGAATAGATATAATATCAATGGGTTTTTTCAAGAACAGCATAAATTAGAAGTTAAAAATGACAATTTCTTTTTAAGAGGTTATGTTGTTGCTGATAAAGCAGGTAAATCTTACGATATGGTTTTTACGGGAATCAATATCAATAGAGCTTGGAAAGATGATCAAACGTGGTTTGGTGAATATGCTGGAACTTATGCACAAGCAACACTTGGAGGGGCTACGGATGCCCAAGCACATGCGGCTGCAAGGGCACAAGCAGAATCAGGGCGTTATTTACCTGGGACACCAGAATTTGAGGCTGCATTCAATAAGAGTATAAGTGATCCAGATTTATCTACAGGTTCAAAATTTCAAGATGCCTCTAAATATTATCATGCAGATGGTAATTATAATTTTAGCCACTTAATAGATTTTGCTGAAATTCAAGTTGGAGGATCCTATAGAAAGTATAGTTTGAATTCTTCAGGTACAATTTATACCGATTATGATGGTCCTATAGATTATTCAGAGTTTGGAGTTTATACACAAATTCAAAAGAAAATTGAATTAGCAGGAGAGCAAAGTGTAAAATTAACCGGTTCAGTGCGTTTTGATAAATCTGAATTTTTCGATGGATTCTTTTCACCAAGAATTTCTGCGGGGTATACGCTTAATCGTAACCATAATATAAGAGCATCGGTACAAACAGGCTTTAGAAACCCTACAACTCAAGATTTATTTATTGGATTAAATGCAGGAAGAGCTATATTGGTAGGTGCCGCTCCAGATAATTTAGACAGGTATACACATATAGATGGAATTTACACACAAACGGGAAGAGTGGCTTATGAAAATTCATTTGCCGTGGATAAAGATGGTAATGTAAGTGGTGTTGGAAACCCAAATTTAGTAAAACCAGAAAAAGTTAGTTCTGCTGAAATTGGTTATCGTGGTAAATTGAATAAGCTTATTATTGATTTAAGCGTTTATTATAATAAATATACAGACTTCATTTCTCAACAAACGGTTTTAGCCCCATATTATGGAACTGTTGACCCAAACAATAATGGAGAACTTGATGACACTGAAACTAGTGCTTTTAGCGCATTAGCAAATGGAGATTATCAGGCGTATAGTACGTATACAAATTCTCCGGCCGATGTTAATTCGTATGGAGCTTCTATAGGTCTAGACATAAAAGTACTAGGTAATTTTGATCTTGGAGGTAGTTACACTTTTACTAAATTAGATTTTGATCAAGATAAATATCCAAGTTTTGTTACAAATTTTAATACTCCTGAGCATAAGTTTAAGGCTAATTTTGGGAATGAAGCTTTATTTGAAAATTTCGGATTCAACCTTTCTTATAGGTTTAGTGATGATTATTATTGGGAAGGCACTTTTGGAAATGGCGTAGTGCCAGAATTTCATACATTGGATGCCCAAATTAGCTATACTGTTCCAAGTATTAAATCTTCCTTTAAATTAGGTGGAACAAACCTCTTAGGTGATGAATACTTTACTGCTTTTGGTACTGGATATATAGGATCTATGTACTACTTATCTTGGACAATCAATAACTAATAAATTAAAAAAAACTACGATGAAGAATATAAAATATATATTACTTACTGCGGTATCGTTTGCTTTTTTAGCGTGTAACGATATTGAAGATATAGATAGAGTAGAAGCTGTTTTTGAATTGCCAGAACTTACAGCAGGTTCTGCGGACTTTTCAAATTATGTGTCTTTAGGAAATTCATTAACTGCTGGTTTTACTGATAATGCATTATTTATCGCATCACAGCAGAATTCATTACCTAACTTATTATCACAAAAATTTGCTTTAGTCGGTGGAGGTAATTTTACCCAGCCGTTAATGAATGATAATTTTGGTGGAATTGCTGTTGGTGGTAATAGAATTTTACAGCCACGTTTAGTTTTTGGAGGGGCAGGACCAGTACCATTAGAGGATCTAATTGGAACTGTTACAGTTAGTACAGATTTGGTTGTAAATAATCCAACAGGACCATTTAATAATATGGGTGTTCCTGGGGCAAAGAGTTTTCATTTACTAGCGCCAGGCTATGGTAGTTTGGGAAATGTGTCCTTAGGTTTGGCAAATCCTTATTTTGTAAGAATGACAGGAGACACGCCAAATGCGAGTGTTTTAGATTTGGCTTTGTCGCAATCGCCTTCATTCTTTTCACTTTGGATTGGTAATAATGATGTGTTAAGCTATGCCCTTTCAGGAGGTGACGGTTCAAGCGTTATAACCCCTGTAGATGGGGTGCCAGGAGTTGGGTTTAATCAAACTTATGGTGCTTTAATAGCTGCATTAACAGCTGGAGGAGCAAAAGGAGTGGTAGCAAATATTCCAGATGTAACGAGTATACCACATTTTACTACAGTTCCTTATAACCCTTTAGATCCTACAAACGCTTCATTTGGGCCACAAATACCAACACTTAATGGAGTTTTTGGTCAATTGAACCTTGTTTTTGATTTTTTACAAGCTCCAGAGCGTAAAATTGTATTTTCTGAAACTGCAGCTAGTGCTGTAGTTGTGAAGGACGAGACATTAGTGGATTTATCTGCACAGATTACGGCTGTTTTAAATGCAAGTACTACGTTTCCTTTATTTGTACAATCTTTCGGTTTACCAGCGCAAGCCGCACCAGTAGTAGCTAATCTTTTTGGCGCTATATATGGGCAAGCAAGACAGGCAACTGCTGATGATTTATTTGTATTACCTAGTTCTAATGTGATTGGTACCGTTAATACAAATTCTGTTGCATATTTGATGACACAAGGATTGTCTCAAGCTTTAGCGGGACAGTTTTCAGTCGAAGGGGTGTCGTTACCATTAGAAGATAAATGGGTGTTATTGCCAAGTGAACAAGCGGAAATTGCAGCAGCAACAAGTACATTTAATGCAACAATTGCTGCTAGTGCAAATCAAGCTGGTTTGGCGTTAGTAGATGCTAATGCTATTTTAAATGAATTAGCAAATGGAGGAATTAAAAGTGGTAATTTTATACTAACTTCAAACTTGGTTACTGGTGGAGCATTCTCTTTAGATGGGGTACATCCAACAGCTAGAGGTTATGCTTTTTTAGCCAATGAGTTTATGAAAGCAATTGACATTACCTATGGTTCCAACTTTGAGGCCTCTGGATCGTTTCTGGATCCAGGAGCTTATCCAACCAATTACTCACCTGGACTTCAATAAAACATGTATAAAGCACCTTTTATAGGGTGCTTTTTTTATACGCATAAAAATTAAAAAAACAATTTCTATTTAAATTGGAAAAACATATCTTTGCAGCCTGAAAAACATGGCGGACTATAAAATAGTCAATTGTGTTTTAAAGACGCTTTAATTCTAAACATAAATACTTAGGTAATGTCAAAAATTACAGGTAAAGTTTCCCAAATTATCGGGCCGGTTGTTGATGTTGAATTTCAATCAGGTTCTGAACTTCCAAAAATATATGATTCTCTTGAAATCAAGAAGAAGGATGGTTCACTATTAGTATTAGAAGTTCAATCTCATATTGGAGAAAATTCAGTAAGAACCATTTCTATGGATTCTACAGATGGTCTAAGCAGAGGTACTGAAGTAATAGCTACAGGTAGTGCTATACAAATGCCAATTGGTGATGATGTGTATGGTCGTTTGTTCAATGTTATTGGTGATGCTATCGATGGTCTTGGAGATTTACCTAAAGCAGGTAAAGCAGGTCTTCCAATACACAGAGAGGCTCCTAAGTTTGAAGATTTATCTACATCAACAGAAGTTTTATTTACAGGTATTAAGGTTATCGATTTGATTGAGCCTTATGCAAAAGGTGGTAAAATTGGATTATTTGGTGGAGCAGGAGTTGGTAAAACAGTATTGATTCAAGAACTAATCAACAATATTGCAAAAGGTCATGGTGGTCTTTCTGTATTTGCTGGTGTAGGTGAGCGTACTCGTGAGGGTAACGATTTACTTCGTGAGATGTTAGAATCAGGAATTATAAAATACGGTGATGATTTCATGCATTCTATGGAAGAAGGCGGATGGGATTTATCTAAAGTTGATAAAAAATTAATGAAAGAATCAAAAGCGACATTCGTTTTTGGTCAAATGAACGAACCTCCTGGAGCACGTGCACGTGTTGCATTATCGGGTTTAACCATTGCTGAATATTTCCGTGATGGTGCAGGTGAAGGTCAAGGAAAGGATGTATTATTTTTCGTAGATAATATTTTCCGTTTTACACAAGCTGGTTCAGAGGTATCTGCACTTTTAGGTCGTATGCCTTCTGCAGTAGGTTACCAGCCAACTTTAGCAACAGAGATGGGTGCTATGCAAGAGCGTATTACTTCAACAAAAAGAGGGTCTATTACATCGGTACAAGCGGTTTACGTTCCTGCGGATGATTTAACCGATCCAGCACCAGCAACAACATTTGCTCACTTAGATGCAACAACAGTACTTTCACGTAAAATTGCAGAGTTAGGAATTTACCCAGCGGTAGATCCTTTAGATTCTACTTCTAGAATTTTGACTGCTGAAATTTTAGGTAAAGATCATTATGCTTGTGCTCAAAGAGTAAAAGAGTTATTACAGCGTTATAAAGAGCTTCAAGATATTATAGCCATCTTAGGTATGGAAGAACTTTCTGAAGAAGATAAATTAGCTGTAGGTAGAGCACGTCGTGTTCAACGTTTCCTTTCTCAACCATTCCACGTAGCAGAGCAATTTACTGGTCTTAAAGGTGTTTTAGTTGATATTAAAGATACTATTAGCGGGTTTAATAGAATTATGGACGGTGAATTAGATCACTTGCCAGAATCTGCTTTTAACCTTAAAGGAACTATCGAAGAAGCTATCGAGGCGGGAGAAAAAATGCTTGCTGAAGCATAAATAATATATCGTATTAAGTATTGAGTTCTTTTGAGCTCAATACTTAATGCAAATTACTTAATACTTTTATAACTATGTATTTAGAAATTGTATCACCAGAAGCCACTTTATTTTCAGGAGATGTTACTTCGGTAATCGTTCCAGGAATTAATGGTGAGTTTCAAATGTTAGCCAATCATGCTCCTATTGTTTCTTTATTACAAGAAGGTGTAGTGAAAATACAGGGAAATACTATTGTCATAGCAGAAGCTTATCAGTCTAAATTTTCAAAAGCTAGTAATGGCGCAACTACATTATCTATTTCTAGTGGTACTGTTGAAATGAAAGACAATAAAGTAATTGTTTTAGCTGATTAAAATAGTAAAACATATTATATAGTAAAGCCATACAGCAATGTATGGCTTTTTTTATGTGTTCAAAGAAACCACTATCCAATCTTGCCCATCAGAACTAAAGCTAGCAATATTGGTAAAACCCACTGCATAATGAGCTTGTAATGACCGTGTATTTTTTGCATTGATATCAGTAACAATAATATCAAATTCAGGAGCAACATGTTTTTTCATAGCCTCATAGAGTCCTCTAAAAACACCTTTCTTTCTATGATTTTTGGATACACACACTTGGCCCATAACCATAAACTTTTCATCTTTAAGAATATCTTTGTTCAGAAAATCAAACAAAGGTTCTAAAACTTCAATTTGATTTCCAAATTTAGGGTGCATACTTAAAGCATAGCCCGCAACTTCATCACCACATTTGGCAATCGTATGCGCACAAATAGCATTCATTTGGTTTATAATATCAAATGAATGTTCTATGGTTACAAACCCTTCTACTAGTTTTTCTTCCTCAGAAACATTTTTAAATAAATTAGCTTGTTGCAATGCTATTATTTGTTCCAATTCTTCGCTAGTTTTTGCCGTAGTATAAGTGATCTCCATTTTTTATTCTTCTTTAAGCCAAGATTTTCTATTTTTCAAGCTCTTTTTAGAAGGTTTTTCTCCTTTTTTTTCTACTAACTCAATGGAGTAGCTCGGATCATTACTTAAGATTACTTCTGTTTTTTTGTTTTCTCCAAATCTTAAATATGCAATATTTAGTGTGTCGCCAACCTTAAATTGTTCGATAAAATCATCAAAACGTTGCCCATTGGGGAAAGGCATATTATTTATGGATGTAATTATATCACCTTTATCTAAACCAGCCATATAGGCGGGGCCTCCAATGGTGGTATTGCGTTGTATTTCCCCATTTAAATCATCATTAATAGTAGCTGCAGCTCCAAAATAAGGTGCTTGCACATCTTGCTTTAAAACCACTCCAACAGATGCCAGTAATGGCGAATAATCGGGCATTTCACTTTTATATATATAGTTGTTAAAGAATTTGTCACCGAATTCTGCGCCAGCAAAAGAGTTTAAACTTTCATGAAGGTTTTGAATAGTATATGGTATTTCTTTTTTGCCATAGGTGTTCCAAACAAGTTTCATAAAATCATCTAGGTTTAATCCTTTTTCTCTGAGCGATAAATCCAAAGCTAGACCAAGAATACTACCGTAAGAATAATACGAAATAAAGGTGTTTTCCCTGTTTACAAGATCTACTGATGTTGCAGCATCTACAAAAGGAGCCTGGTAACTCATCTCAATAGGATTGAAAAACTGGCGTGCTGGAGAATTCCAAACATAGTTGAAGGTGCCTGCAAGTCCCTCCACATATTCTTCACTACTAATTAAACCAGCTCTACATAAGATAAAATCCGTGTAATAGCTGGTAAATCCTTCTGCAAACCATAATTCACCACTCATGTTAGCTTTTTCAAAATTAAAAGGCTCTAAGGTTTTAGGGCGAATACGCTCCACATTCCAACAATGAAAGAACTCATGCGAAACAGTGCCAATATTACCATCCATACCACCATCAGCTAAACCTCTAGTACTTGTCAATATCGTCGAATTTCGATGTTCCATTCCATCTCCAGAAGCATTTGGAAGGTAACATGCCAAAAAAGTATAAGTGTCATAATCATAATCAGGTAGTTCGCCAAATACTTTTTGTTCTTCTAAAACTACTTTTTTTACTTTTTCAAAATATGTAGTTACTTCTTCTTCCGTTCCATTATGGTGTAAAACAAATTTTATAGTTTTCTTTTTGCCATCAGCCTCAATTACTTCAAATTCACGGAAACTATAATTGCTAAATTCGGTTGGGCTATCCATGAAGTATTGAAGATTCGGAGCGCTATACGTTGTTCCTGAAACTAGAGGTAATTGTGTAGCAATTTTCCAATTTAAATCTTTACGAGTACTAAAATCAACTTCTATATTTCTATCTGAAAATTCAGGAGCATACATAAAAGTTGCGGGAATATTAAGATGAGCATGTGTTTCATCAATTTGAGAATACGTACCATCCCCACGGTTGGCAAATAAAGTATAAGAAATTCTTACAGTGCCATCATGTGCAGAAATATCCCATTGATAAGGGTTTGGTCTTATTACTTCTAACCGATTTCCTTTACTGTCAAATGCTTTAAAAGCATAAACGTTTTTAGCAAATTCATGTAACGCATACCTGCCAGGTGAAGTTCTACTCATCCGTACCGATAAAACCTTAGAAGTTACCTCAGGAAAAGTAGCGGTAATTTCTGCCTCATGATGCATTGCATTTTCAAAGGAAATGCTGTAGCTGTTGGTTTGAGCTATAGTGGTTAAGGAAAAAAGAAAAAGACTAGTAATAAAAAGATAGAATTTCATAATCAATAATTAGACGTTACTAATATACTATTATTACCAAATTAAAAAAGACAAAACCCATAAGGGTTTTGCCTTTTTTTAAATCAAATAGTCCTGTTTTACTTCACGATTATTTTCCTTAGTGTTGCTCCGAATGGTGTTTCGAGGAGTACGGCATAGACACCTGCGGGCATGTTAGAGATATCAAAAGGGATCGTATAGGCTGATTTTCCTCTTTCTTTGGCTACAGCAATTTGACTATTATTGGCGAAGCTGAATATTTTGATACTGATGTTTCCGATTTCGTTCATTTGCACAGAGGCATTAAAAATTCCAGCAGTTGGATTCGGGTAGATTATAAACTCTTCTATTATTTTTTTACCGTTTTCGGTGTCTTCTTTTTTTACTGTAGGATCGTTAGCAAGTACCAATACTTTTTTAGTTTGAATTGCAGTACAAGATCCTCTTTGCGTGATGATTCCTATTTCATAGGCTCCAGGAGTATCAAAAACAATTTCCGCTTCATCGTTAGTATTGTTGATTATGGTTGCATTCTCAGGAATAATCCATTCCATACTTTCCGGTAAGGGGTAGCTGATATCTACAAGAATTAAAGATTCTCCAACATAGACTTGTGAAGAAGCTGCAACTTCCGCACTAATTTCCTCATCGCTTACCGTTATCGCAATATTTCCAGTAACCGAACATCCAGTATCGGTACTAATAGTCAGGGTGTAATTACCTTGTTCAACTAAAACTACAGCAGGTTCGGTGCTTGAGAACCCATTATTGGCAGCCCATAGATAGGTCGCAGTAGGATTCTCAACTGTTGCATCAAGTGCTAAAGTTTGATCTAAACAAAGCACCCTGTCTTCTCCTAAATTCACTATAATTGGCAAAGGATCTTCCACGGTATAGGTTCTAGAAATAGGCTGATCAAAACCAGAGATTACCACCGTGTATTCACCAGCATTCAAATTGGTAATGCTACTGGTAGTGTTCCCTGTATTCCAGCTATAGCTAAAAGTACCATTGCCTTTATTTACGATAAGACTAATACTCCCATCATCCCCTCCAGCACAAATAGGTGCGGTAATGGCTTCTTCAATAATGTCAGGTTGACTTACCTCATAAACTTCAGTCAGAGAGCAGCCATTGGTATCGGTAATGTTAATTTGATAGGTATCGGCGGACAAATTACTAATTGCTGTCTGATTGCTAATAAAGGTATTATCTGAAAGTCTTGTCCATACTAAGGTATAGTTAGGTGCGCCACCAGAAATGTCTAACGTTATACTCCCATCAGTAGCCTGATAGGCAGAAGCATCGGTAACAATTTCGGATGCAATAGCCAAAGGATTCAGTGGTGCTTTAATGGTTACTTCGAGTTGATCGAAACAACCATTGGCATCAATCACTTCAAAAAAGTAATCACCGACAGATAAATCGCTTATATTTTGAGTAGTTTCATTACCATCCCAATAGAATTTATATGGAGCGGTACCTCCAGCGATAGCAACTGCTATGCTTCCTGTTGCTTCCCCATTACAAAGCACATCCACTTTATTGACTAGCGTTGCAGCCAATACATCGGGTTCGGTAATTACAATAGTTGTAGAAGTTTTAGCAACCCCGTTAGCATCAGTTACCACGACAATATAACTACCTGAGGGTAAGTTTGCTAAGATGTTGGCGTCTTCATTCAGTGTAGTAGTAGAGCCATTTATAATTTGAGACCACTCGTAAGAATAGTTTGGAACACCACCTTCAACGGAAGCAATAATCTCAGCAGTAGTATCACCGTTACAAGCTAGAAATAATGTTTGTTGTACATCGACCACTAATTCACCAGGTTCAGTAATATTAAAAACTTGAGAAGCGGTACAATTATTAGTATCAGTAACATTCAGCGTATAGATGCCTTCACCAAGGTTGGTAATGTCTTTAGTAGCTTCATTGAAACCATTAGGGCCAGACCATTGATAGGTAAAAGACAAAGAACCACCAGTGGTAGAGGTGTAGATAGCCCCATCGCTTTGCCCAGCTTCGGTTACATTGACTATCAAATCGGTAGTGATGTTTATTTCAGTAGCCTGATCTACGAAAAGGTTAGCAATAGTAAACTCACAACCCTTAGCATCTAGAACAGTAACATTATAAGTACCAGTTGTCAGATTGGGAAGTGATGGACTGTTTTGTAATCCAAGACCAGTATTAAAATCATATTGATAGGGAGCAGTACCCCCTAAAGCTGTAATGTTAATTTGTCCATTAGTACCATTAAAGCAAGAGGCAGGGATTGGTGTTGCCGTAGCGGATAATGCATTTGTAGGCTCAGTTATTAGCACTGAACTAGTCACAGCCGGATCACCTGTGGCATCTGTTAAGGTAAGCGTATACGTTCCAAAAGCTAAATCGGTTATAGTAGCAAGGTTAGGAGCAGTAAAAGTAGCATCACCATCTTTAGTCCAAGCATAGTTAAAAGGTTCTAGACCAGTAACCACAGCGGTAATACTTGCAGTAGCACCACCTTTACAAGCTACAGGTGTAGGGTTTAAAGCAGTTATTCCTAAAGGGCCAGGTTGGTCAATTAAGATGCCTGATAATGTTGTTGTACATTCTTTGTCATCTGTAACTTCCACGGAATAGGTGCCTGCATATAAACCAGAAACATCTTTAGTGTTATCCGTATAAGAAGATCCGTCACTAATTAAAGTACCTGACCAAAGATAGGTGTATTCAGGCTCAGGGTTAATACCCGGAGTCCCTCCAATAACAGCAATAAAAATGGCTCCGTCACGTCCGCCATTAGTACTTACATTTTGTCTACTATTAGGGACTTCAGCAACTTGTAAAACACTTGGTTCATCCACAAAAATAGAAGTGAACGGTTGGGATTCACACCCATTTTCATTTCGAACAGTTATTGTATAGGTTCCGGGGTTTAAATTGTTAATGGTATTCCCAGTTAAAGCAGACCAATTTGTTGGACTGTTCCCTAATGCATATTCATAGCTTGTTCCTCCAGAAAGGTCAAGAATAATAGAACCATCAGTACCCCCATTACAACTCGTGTTGATTGGATCTGCATCATTTATAACTACTTGACTAGGATTGTTAAGAGGAATTGGAATCTCGTTATAATTAGCAGCATCTAAAAAATCAGCATCGGAGAGTCTACCAGAAGCTACACGAAGTACATAGGAACCTCCAACATTTATATTGGATAGTGTTTGTGTTGGAGAAGAATTTGTTTGAATAGCTGAAGCCGTACCATTTACTATCCATTGGTATTTATAGCTCCCAATAATGCCATTAATTTGAGCACTTACTTCCCCATCAGCACTATTAAAGCAGGTGATTTGAGTGGGAGTATTGGCGGTAGGTGTTGGAATAGACTCTTTAGTTACGATAATATTGCTAGAAGTTTGCCGGCAACCTTCGGTATCAGTGACCGTAATAGTATAGGTGCCAATATCTATGTTTGTAAAATCGTATGAGGTTTGAGTAATACCTGTTTGAGTAACTGAATTGCCATTTACTTTATTAAGAATATAGGTGTAATTGGGAGTGCCATTTTCAATTTCTACTCGGATACTACCGTCTGTACTTGTATCTGTAGTAGGCGGCACAAAGGTAGGGTTGCCTAATATAGAGAGTTGTGGCGTGCTTTGGGCTATTACATATGGTATTTCTGTGCCATAACAATCGGTATTACCAACAACTACAGCCCTTACATAAATGGTTTGTTGATTGGTGGTTGGTGCAATTTCTAAAGGGTTGCTTGCAGCTTGCCAGTTGGTATTATTATTTATACGATACTGATAGGTGTACCCACTTGGAGCAGTACCCCCAGAAGCAGAAAGGGAAATTTCTGCAGGATTACCACAAGATGAAGGGGTAAGAGCACCACTAGTACTTACTTGAGTTGGACTTCCAATAGTAAAATCTTCTGAAATTTCACCACTTTTGACAATAGTAACATCAGTGCCATCTGAAGGATCACGGTCATATTTCACTTCTTGGTAGACAATAAAGTAAGTACCCCTATCAAGGTTGTTTATTGAACCCTGAAAAGAAGAATTCAAAACAATAAAGGGATCAGCGACAGTTTGTTTTGTTGTCCCAGGAAAAGTTGGGTTTTCACTCGTAAGGTTTTCTTCAGTTGTTGGTATTGGAGGTGTTCCTTCGTAAAGAAAATACCGCATTTCATATCCACCAGTAGTATCAACATTTCTATCAAAAGTTAGAGTGACGATACCATCATTGGCTTCATAACAGGTTTCGTCAGTTTCATTTGTGTTTTGTAATTCAGGTGAACATGCAATAAATTCTGCACTTACTAGACTTGATTTTTCGGACCCATCTGAAGTATAATGAATTTGTAATTGGAAAGGTATGCCAACAGTTAGATTAGGGATCTGAGATAATGTTAAATTGAATGATCCACTATGTCTTGCATATCCAATTACTTGCTGTTCAACTCCATTTACAATAGCAACTACTTTATAACTAAATTCACAGTTTGCAACAGTAAAGTACTGTGATTCACAATCTTTTATTAATGAGTTTGGAGGATTTAAAGATTGAAAGTCTTCTAGCGGAACTATGAGATTTAGTCCATTAGGATTATTTTGGATACAATCCGTATTGCCAATATTAACATATGAGCAAGTTGACCCAGGAAAAGATACGGTTCCGTTGGAAGGGTTACAATTTGCATAACTTGAAGAAGCTGTAAATTTAAATGAAGCAATAGGTGAATTAAAGATGTAGACATCATCAATTTTAAAATTATATGGACTAAATCCACTTGGAGAAACATCTACCAGTGGAGTAGATCCTAATTGGGCACCACTACTATTATAAGGTATAGAAGTAAAATTATGGTTCCCTCCTGGAATATTACTCCAAGGAGATGGCACAAAAAAACTATAGTCTAATTCAATCTTATATTTAGTAACCTGTGCTTTGGAATAATTACTGTAAATAAAACAGAGTATAAAACAAAACATTAACTTTTTCATAACCTAATACTTTAAATTTATTGTCTTAATCGAAGTAGTGCGTCCACCAGTTAACACTAACTGTAATCCATACCAGTAATCACTGTTAATTTCTAAATTGGTATCATTATACCCTTTAGAAATACCATCAAAAGTTTTGTATAATTTTAAATCGTTTTCTTTTATACCTCTATACAAGCGATATTCTAGAACATCATTGTTTTTTAAGCGCCAAGAAAGATGTATAAATCGCAATTCACGATCTACAGTTCCAGAAAACTTAATATCATCTTCGAGAATTATTTTGCCATTCCAGGTAATCGTTAATCCATCATTAGGGGTACTTTCTAGTCCTACTTTATCTTTTGCAACCATAGTGTAGGTGTATAAACCTGCTGCAGCAATTGATTTGTCGATATAGATACTATCGGTTGCTATCTTCGATTCTGTAATTTGCTCCCATAAGGCATTGGTATCGGCATTAGCTTTTCTAAATAATATATGTGAAACCACATCTTCACTACTACTCGGAATCCAGCTAATTTGAACGCCTTCACGGGTGATTTTATAATCTTTAATCACTGGTGGTGAAGGTGGTGTTACGTCAGGTTTGTCAACTACTAGAAGTTCAGAGAATAGGGAACGATTATAGCGTTGATCTTCAGCTTTCAATTTAAAATATAACTTTTGATTTAAATTTTTAATCGGAATAGTATCTACAAAAGCTTCTCCTTTAAAGGTTGTTTTAGTTACTTCGCTAAATTCTGCTTCAGGATTATTAGAAGTAAATATGCGATAGCCACTTAAGTCTTCTTCTGCGTTTTTATCCCAATTCAATTGAATAATGCCCATGGTATCCATTACCGCTTTTAGTCCAGTCGGAGGAGCAGGTGGTGTAGAATCTACAGGTTGCACTAATGCAGTATAAGATTCACTTTCAACACCATTTTTACCCAAGGCTACTATGGTAAAATAGTTAACCCTTTTTAGTCCATTTATGGTGGTTTTTCGTTCTATAGCGGGGATATTTTTCTTGACCGTTTCAAACGGACCGCTATCTGTATTGGCCCTTCGAACTTCAAATCCCGTAATCAAATTATTGCTTTTTTCATCAAAATCCCAATATAATATTGCCGTGGTATCTGTGGGGATTTCTTTTTTTGAAATTCGTGGTGCAAAGCCTAAACTTTGCATTGCTTTTCCAGAAGTACTAGCTGAGGCAGGACCAGTTTCCCCAAAAGCAGTTTTTCCCTTAATGCGATAATAAAAAGTCTTATTGTTGGGTATGGAATCGGTATAGGACAGTGAGCTACTATTACCATCCTTTGAATCTTGAGCGTTAAAAATTGGTACGCCGTTTAATTGCTCAAAATTTTGATTATTGTCAGAACGTTCAATAACATAATTGGTGTATAGGTGCTGCAGTAAATGAAAATTCCATCGCAAGGTAACACGACTATCTTCATAAGAGCCAATAAATCCTATTGGTTTAGGAAGCTCTTCATACATGTCAAGACTCGTATAAATAGTTCCATTTTCTATTAAAATGGACTCTTCAAGGGGAATTACTACACTTATCGTGTAAAGGTAATTTTCTCCTAGTATGGCTGTAGTATCTTCAAATGCCCACCCGGCCATTTTTGCGGCTTCATAATTTTGTTCCGCTGCTAATAGCGAAAAAGTAAAACGTTGTTCTAATTCATCATTTACGGCATAGATAGCGCCTAAATTATCATTAGGAACGGTAGTTTCAAAACTATCGCCATATAGCGCTTGAGCTAGTACGGCAGCATTTTGATCTGTTGTTGCTAAAGACTCCCATTCCGCTAATGGTTTTGGTTTTAAAGGCGTTGTGAACAATTGTTTTTTCTCAATAGGAATTACCGCTTCACCATTTTTAGAAATTGTACTTCGCTCAATAAGAAAGCCATAAGCATTCGCTTTTTTCCAAGCCATAGGGGTATCTACAGCCCATCGTAATAGTACTTTGTCTTGTAAAGTTCTAGCAATTACTTGCACCGCAGGAGTTTTTGAAATTTCCTGTGCAACGATCCATTGCGTCATTACTATAAAAACTAAAGCGAATTTTTTCATTTATTTATTTTACTGTTGTTGTCACTTCGAGTGAATTAGTATGGATCGATAGCAGAAAACTAATTTGTATCGAGAAGTTTTTTAGCTACGATCGTTCTCGATACATTTTTCTATAAAAAAATACTCGAATTGACATTTCATTTTTAACGTTTACATTTTTTACCTAAGACTATTAATCATTTCGGTACTTTATTTCATAGCCTTTCTGATATAGGTTTCCAGGTGTTCTATAAATTAGTTGGGCTTTAAAATTACCTAGTGGTAATGGCGGAAATGAACTCTGAATTAAATATTTATAACTGTCATACTTGGCCTGGTCTCCACCAGAATTAGTATATCGGTTTACGATTTTATTACGTAAGTAAATCATATCTATTTTGTATTGATAAGGCAGGTTATAGACAAACGGAATTCTATTTTTTACCCAGGTAGAACTAGCATTGTTATCAATATTATCTAAATACTCATTTCCGATATAAAATGATCGAATAGGCGGAAGCCCTAGAATTTCTTCTTCACGATCTACTCTGATGTTACCATCTAAAGGATACTTCTCATATAACAGCCCATAAATTTGTTGCTTGTAATAGTTGTCGTCTAAAATAGCTTGCGCATAAATCAATGGTTCTTCTCCAGTATATTTATTTCCAAGAATCTCCATCTTACTTAAATATTCATAATCGGCCACTTTTATAGAAAGCGAATGCACATCGGCGTAAATAAAATTGGTTAAATTATTGGTTACATCTAAATCACGCACTTTATCCTTAAATGTGTTATGCTTACTCGTTTTAAAGCTATACATCAAAATAGATTTTGGTGAGCCATTAGAAATAGTCACATTTGCCGCTTTTTTACTTGAAATTACCGCGCTACCCGTTTTATTTACGGTCTCTTTGTCTTGGCTATTGCTATCCACATTATACCAGTTGGTGTCTCCCGTATTTTCATCATCAGAAAAGGCATCAGTTTCAACAACCACAATTTCTGTTTGGATGTCTGCGCCAGGAGGAAAAGCCATCAGATTTAATTCGTATGGATTGTTTAAATCCATATCTGGAATATCATAAAAAACAGTCGCCATTCCTTTATCATAGGATAGGTTGGTTCGAATCCCTTGCCCAGTATTTTTTGCAACAAACTCTGCCCTCATTTCATAACCACTCTCAAAAAGATAGTTTTGAGGAGTCACCATTTTTACATAACCTTTGTTATACTCTTCTGGGTAAAAACTCTCCTGATCTAAGACAGGATATAGGTAAGCAATGTTTTCTAATGGAATATGATCTGGTGCTTTATCTGTTTTAAATATAGCTTCTAATTTTTCTACCGCAGGTTTTCCATTTTGGATTACGGTTTGGTATGAACCTCCTATTTTTTCATCAAAGCTTACTTCTACTAAAATTTTCACCTCTTTTTCTGAAGGCAATGTTTCTGAGGGTTTAAAAGTAACTGCATCATTGGTCTCATTCCACTCTAGTTCACCAGCTAATTGTTTTCCTTCGGAAGTAACCGTAAAACTTTTTAAACGGAGTTTGAATGTTTTGTTTCCATCATCTAAGTTCACTGTAAAATCTTCATTAGCCGCATAATTGAAAATTGCTTGTGGTGCAGCAAATACCGACACATCATCACTATTATCACGTGGCGTAATATCAGATATCATAGGAACACCAACAGCATTGTTTATATTTTCTAGTTCACACTCTTCTCCCATTTGCACTTTTAAACGCATATTACCTTTCACTAATCCACCTAAAATTTTATAGTACATACCTACATATCCTTGAATGTAAACAGGATTTGGAAATTGACCACGTAGCATTGCTGCAACACCAGCTTCGGCAATCACGAATTTCCCTTTAATAAAGGCTAAGTCCACTTTCACACCAAACTCCCCATAGATATAAGCATATACTTGCCCCATGGAATACCAACCATTATTCCCAATAGGTCCCTGTCTGCCCACACATTTAGCGTTAGGGTAATAGGCGTGCATCACATCAAAACCAGCACCAACTTCTACAAAGGCATAGAATAATTTCCAATCGAAATTATAGCCATAACCAAAGTTTAATCCGAAGGCGAAACCTTTTCCAGCGGCTAACTGATTTTCTTGCCTATTTCCATTTAGCATATCATCACCTAGAATTTTCACTACTGTCGGGTGGGGATCTAATTGAGCAGGCAATACAGTTCCAGTCATAAAATATCCACCAACTCTTATTTGAGCCCCTGCATTAAAAATCAGCTCTATTCTTCGTTGTGGAGTCCCTAAATAAAGATACCAATCATCAGGCCCAGTGTGAATTTTCGCGTAGCCTGCAAGGTTATCTGCACCACCACCTTTTATACCCTCTAGATCAATATATAATTCAAACTCACCATCGAATGTACCATTGACAAAATCTTTTTCTATTCCAATGTAAACGCCTATTCCTCCAGTAGAAGCTACATCACGTACAGGGATTGCTTCTTGAGATAAGCCTAAGAAATTACCGTATTTCAATAATTTGTCGGCTGTTTCTTTATTGTTTTCAATAAAATCACTGACCTTACTGAATACTTTCCCTACTTCCACATTTTCATTTTCAGTTTTAAAGCCTTTCTTATCCCCCATAAAGGCTCCTTCACCCATAAAACCAATACGGTTTAATCCGCCATGCGTGTTGAACTCCATTTCTAAATATGCTTTTCCTGCAAAAGTACCTTCGTTTTCAGTTGTAATTTTAACTCCTGCACGAATACCAAGACCATAGTCAATATTAGGTCTATAAACCGCCGATGAAGGAGAAAAACCATCGCCATTGCCTCGTATTTTTTTCATTTTATAAGAGATGCCGCCTACAAAAGATTTTATAGGGAGTTTCGTTGCACCAGTGCCTGTAGTTTTATCGGTCCAAATATCAACATTCCAATATCGAAAATCTTTTTTCCCAAATATTGCTTTTCCTGTAGCTGAAAAATCTAGATCTTTTATGGTTGCTGTTAGACTACCTCTAAAGCCATCGCCATACCAACTATGGTCTTCCATAATTTCTAAACTGCCTTTAAGAGCCACTCCACTCTTTTTGTAATCGATGGCAATACCATCTACTTTTACTCGGCTAAATTTCCATTCTTGAATTTTGGCACCATCTGCTAACTTTCCTAGGATATTCATGCTTGTGGTAGCATGTGATCCTTCGCCATCTAGATTGATGGATAAATCAAATGATAGACCAACTTCGTTATTGGAGGTAACCAATGCTAAATCTGACACGGTTGCAGGGAAACCCATTAATTTCATTTCCCCTGTAAATCCAAATGATTTTGCACTAATTGGTTTTTTCCCAGGTTCGGTTTCTAGTTTTAATTCTTCGAATTTTATACCAGGGAAAGTGAACCCTTTACTATCTGCGGCAACTTCTTCTTGTTTTGGCTGTTCTTCGCCTTCTTTTTGGTTTATTTTACCAGCAATAGATAGTTCTCCTGTTAAATTAGCATACGGGTATACATTACCCTCTTTAACATCAATGCCTATTCTGGAATTCTTTGCTAGTAAAATTTCCCCTAGAAATACAGGAGCCTGGTAGTCACTTTTTCTACCTACTTCTAAGCCCCAGCCCGTGGAAGAAATATAACCATCATATTCCATAGGTTCTTTTAGTATAGGGACAGAAACATCACCAGCCATTGATCCACCAGCAACTGAGTTCATTGCTAAGGTGATACTTACATCTTCAACAGTAAAAGCCCATTTTCCAGCAGCACCTTCGCCAACATTCAATACATTTTCGCCATAGAACGTTCCCGAAACTCCTTGACTATCTATAATTAAATCTGTTGCACCAAATTCTACGCGACCATCATTGGTTTTTGTGTTTTCGATGCCTTTAGGGAGCATAATGCTGATTTCTTTGGCATAAAAACCACGCCATAATTTTCTGGTTGATGAAGTATATAAGGCGCTATACTCTTTTGGAAATTTAATACCTGAAGCATTTTTGGTATCACTTAAATCAAGAACAGCTCGTTTCACATTAAAGCCCCATCCTTTAAGTCCGACTACTTCGAATTTCGGTAGTGTAACCTCAAGTAACACATCATTCCACCCATTCGCTTGTACACTAAAAGAGGCGCCTACATAGCATTTATTGTTAACTAGATCTTCTTTATCTTTTAAATATTGATTGTCTCGACTATCTCCACAGGTATAATTACCTCCGCTCGTGATAGGTAGCAATACATTTCGAGAAATACGTAAATCACCTTCCAAACCTATACTTTTTAAACCCGAACAATCAAATTCTATGTACGATTGGTCACCAAAAGCACCAGTTTCAAGATTAATACCTCCTTTTAAGGTTAAAAGCCAATTATCTCCATGAATAGGAATGGCTTGATTGCCTAAAAGGACTAGTTTCATGTCTCCCAATATGGCACCATCATGGGATAGTTTGATGCCTTCGGCTCCAAAATATAGGTTGCGTTCCGATTCCCCGTTTGGACCTTTTTCAGGAATGGTTAATTTTCCCCAAGCTTTAAATTCGGCATACTGTGGGGTGAATTTTACTTGAACAATAGCAAGTTCTACCGTGTTACCCGAAGTAGAATCTTTTTTACGCAAACCAACTGGGAGCTCTAATAATTCTTTACCAGTTAGAATATCAACAAAATTACCTAGCTTTTTAAGCTCTTCAAAAGCTTTAGTTGCTTGTGCTAATAAAGTATCTACTTTGGGATTGGATTCAAAATTGGCAGTAATAAATTCAGGTGTAAACTCTGGTTTGCTATTCGCTAAAGCGATATTGAAATTGTTGTTTTCTAGTATTTTTTGGTCTAGAGAAGGGAAGGCACGGAATGTCTTTATATTTTCAGGAAGAATGGACATCCCTCTTGATCGCCCTTGAAAGGGGGTATTGTTTGCGCTAACAATTGTCCCCTTGAGGGGACTGCCGATAGGCAGGGGTGTTTTAGCACGCAATATATTTAATTGCTGTAGATATTTTAACTGACTAGCATTTGCCTTCTTTGTTTTTACAGAATCACCTGGGTTTGTTGCAGCTGCATAGAACATCCCCCTTAATCCCCCTTCAAAGGGGGAATTGTTTGCGTCAACGCGTAGACCCTTGAGTGGATTATAGGGGTTTTCTGTGGAATGCTCATGTTTTGCACTCCCCACAAAACTCCACAATAGTAAAATGATTAATAGGTGTTTTTTGTTCATAATTGGTGGTTATGATTGGTGTTTTATTAGCTGCTCTACTTTGCTTTCTAAAGCCAGTAAAACACTGAATAGTTCTTTTTTTACTGCTATATCTTCAAAACGTATAAATTCAACTCCTTTTGTTTCTAAAATGCCTTGTCGCCTACAATCGTAATCATATTTGTTATCGTGGCTACTGCCATCTATTTCTATGGCTAATTGTATTTCGTGGCAATAAAAATCTACTATAAATTCATTGATGGGTACTTGCCTATGAAACTCAACACCCAAAGCCTTGCCTTTTATTTTTTGCCATAATACTATTTCTGACAACGTACTATTATTACGCAACTCCCTAGCATAAGCTTTTAGCTTAGGGTTATAGGGTATTATTTTGTTTCGTTTCTCCATAATTAATTTTACATCCCCCGCCCTGCGGGCACCCCCTTGTAGGGGGGAATTTATTACGTTAACAATTGGCTTCACTAGAAACTGTCCCCTTGAGGGGACTGCCGATAGGCTGGGGTGTTTTGCATGCAGTTATTATTTTGCTATTTACATTATTTTAATCTTTATTTTTCAATCATTTTTTAGTGTTACGAGCACGCATAGGATGCTCGCTTAAGAGGGGAATAGTTATTCTTTATAATATTTTTGCAATACAGCTTTATTTGTATTAATGACTTCGGCTAATTTCTTAATATTTAAAACTCCTTTCTTGTCCTTCACTTCTGGTTTGAGTTTGTTAATCACTTCGAATTCTGGATTTTCATTGTAGTTATAGAATTGAAATAGCATTTCAACACTCGTATCTTGTAAAATTTGTTCTAAAAGTTGTATTTCTGTTGTAGAATTAGAAAGTGCTGCCCATTCGCTCTCAGTTCTAATGGCTTTAAATATTTTGTCATTAGACATACTAGAATTCGAGCGGGTTTGGTATTTAATAAAACAAATCCTTTCTGTATTGATATCGACTAATAATCTTGATTTCATTCTGACTTCAAAAGTTACGGAGTCTTTAGGGTTATTTAGGAGTTCCTCTGAATAGACATCAGTTAGCAACCCTTCAGGAATTGTAGTGCTTAGTTTTTTGGTTATTAAAGAATCTTCCTTGCTGGCATTTATTTGGTAATCATATAAATTTACATAGGAGTATTCTTTGTCAAAAGTTATCATACCTTTTTCTCCAGTAAACTTTTCATAGTCTAACTGAGCAAACAGAGAATGGGATAAGCATAATAGAGTAATAATTAACTTAATTTTCATTTTTTTCATTTTAAGAGATTATTTACCAAGTTCTCGGGTCTTTGTATATTTCTATTTTTGTATCGTTTATTTCAGGGCTATACCAACTACCAAATTCTTCTTCAAGCAATGATAAGTCTATACCGGATTCAGTAGACACCCTTTCTGCAATGGCCTTTATGTTTGGGTCATCAGAATTTTGCAACACTATACCCTCAAGCACATCTGACTTCATTCTCATTACAATGATTGATAATGTTGATAAAGAAGGGTGCGAAGTTTTTTGCCATCTACCATCTACGTACTGCATAACAGCAGCTCCAGATAATACATCAGTGCCTTCAAAATGTGTAAAAAATTTTATTATACTCGTGGGGACACCACCAACATCAAATGTTAATTTATGTGATAGTTCAAAATAATTTTTGTCTCTATCCATTGTTTTGATTTTATCAAAATGGCTTTGCTTTTTCTCCGAAGCCTTTTCGGCACCGCCCAGCGTATTGTAATTGACCCATTCATGATCTGTTGCCGAAATAATCGACTCTAAAAGTTGTTCGGGATACTTGTTAGTTACCTCAGCTTGACTTTTATAAATGGCCTTTGCGTAAGTTTCTTCGGGATATTGATAAAAGGAAATCTCTGATTCCTCAGGGTAACTTAAAATTAAGTTGGCGTCTTCTTCTTGGGCAAAGCAAGAAATTGAGCTAATTAATATGATAACAAAGTTTAGTATTTTATGTTTCATTAGTTCTTTTTTTATTATAACGTATATGATAATTAATGCTCCAAATAGCTATTAGTAGCAGTAATAAATGAAGTATTGTTTTTAACCAATATCTTTCTGTTTTGAATGTATCTTTCTCTCCCAAAGCATAAAAATCTTTTGCTTTAGGGTTATGCCAAATCCAAATTGAATCGTTTACTTTTGGCGTCAAATGGCTTTCAAAAACTTCACTCTTTTTGCCAGAATATATAAAGTGGTTATACGAATCAAAACCTTTTTCTATACTCACGTATTTAGTTTGATTATTAATAAAGTAACCAATACTCCATCCCTGTGAATTTTGATGACCACTACCAGAAAACTCAATAGGCACTATTTTTAATATTTTCACTTTTTTTAGATTATAATCATCTGAAAGTAAAACTATTTTTGAATATCGGTAAATCATAAAGAGATTTATAGGCGCCACAAAAACATTTACCATAAAAACAAAAACAATTAACTTTTTTAATATTTGCATATTATTTAGTTTCTAGGGTATAATAATATTTCGTCTGTAATACTAATACTTCCAGACCAATCCACTAAGGTGAAATTTAAAACAGAGCCTTTAGATTTTATCTTTATCCCTGAATATAAAATTACGGGAGGAATACTTACTCTACCGGAAAAATCTTCGGTTTCAAACTTATATGCTATTTTGCCTTGAATACATCCTTTAGCACCTCCATAAATATTAAATTCTATAAGATCTCTTGCAACTAATAGCTCTGCTCCTAATTTTATATCTAAACATCCGGCAGAACTTAATTCTAAAAAAGGGTCATTATCTTCAAAATCGGATTTCTCAACAAACTTATAGCGTTCAACTCCTCCTTTAGCTTTTAAACTTAACGATATTGAAGGTATGATACCTACATCTGCTATTCCTGCTCTTGATAAAAAAGCTAATTGTGGGATTGTAATTGGTTTTTTTGGTTTCCATTCCACCTTTAAACCACCACTAACATCTCCTTTTTCAATGTATTTATATAATCTAGACCCTTTATCTTCTAAATTGCGTTTTGATCCTGATATTTTTATTGGTTCTAATTCAAACTTAACACCTGCTGCACTAAAAAATTTATTAGAATATTTCAAAATGCCTTCTATATCCTCCATTTTTTGTGTTAAAACAGAGGAAACTGCTGGAGGGACAAAACTATATGCTGTTTCGTTACGGTCAAACCAAACTACATCAATTCCTTTTTCAATCAAATCGGGCTTACCGGCTTTTACATTTACCGAATAGGGAGAATCTTGTTCGGTCAGATTCAGATGAATATCCTTTTTCCCGTATTTTTTACCTAAATTATATTGTGTATTGGGCTCTTCATAATACCATTTAACATCTTGTGAAGAAATATCACCTTGTGATAAATTAGGACTAATGTGTATACTAAAATCCACCTTGCGATCGGCATTTACAAGCGGTGCAGAAGACTTCATTAAATATAGTTTTTGTCCTGATTTTGCTACCCTTTTTGTATTATCGTCACCTTCGGGTTTTGCATACATATTAACCAAATCAAAGTCTTCAAGTACTCTTTTAATAGTAACTTGTATTTTTTTGTCATTATAATTAGCGACAACCTCTAGGAGGTATACATTCTTCATGTCTATACCTAAATTATCATATTCCGGTTCATTAGTAACATATGTTGCGGTATTATCAGTTCCAGACCTTAGCACCTGCCAATTAAATGTTGCTCCTTCAGGATAGTTTTTTAATAAAAATGCATAATTAGAATTGTTTTTATTAAAGGGTACTTCAATTATATGGTTGTTTTTATAATCAATTCCATTATGATTAATAACAGCTTCTTCATCTGTACTACTCGTGGTTTGAGTACCCTGATCTGTTCCTTGCCGAGTTTCATTGTTGTCAATAGAAGTTTCGCCCCCGTCAGTATTAGAAGTAGAAGAGTTTTCTGGATTGGAATCATTATTAGTTGTTGTTGTTCCTTCTGTGGTTGTGTTATCCCCAGAATTGTCGGTTGTGTCAATTGATTCATCTGGTGGAGCATTTTCTTCATTTGAATCATCATCATTAAACACTTGATTAAAAAAATCATCTGCACTTTCAATCAAATCCCCAACAGCATTAACAACCCCTCCTGCCGTCTCAATAGCCTCATCAATATCTAATAGGTTGCCAAGCGTAGCATCGTACATGGTGATCACCGTACCTTCCGCCATTTGCTTCTCGGTATTTACCAAAATATTTGTGAATTTCACGCCTACGCGAATACTATTTAGGTAAGGGATCGTTACATACCCTTTTCCTGTAAACCTACCATTGCTACCACTTACTTCTAATACATTGATGGGAAAATCGCCTGCCGTAAACTTATCTCCTTTTGCTAAGGTTTGTAAGGGGTCAGTATTACTGAGGCTAAAATCTGGTGTAATTCCACATTCATAAACGCTCTCTTCGTTATCGGCAATATAGGTGGTAAACTGTTTTGTAATACTCCATTCGCTTTTAGTAACGGTACATTTTTTCTGAATTTGGTATTCGTAAATGGTACCCGATTTTAAATCCCATAATGAAGTGGTATTAGAAGTGGTTTTGTTAAAAAACCATTCATTCTCATTATTGGAACCTGATTTTTTACGATAACGAACTGTATATTCGGGAATGTCTGTAGAAAAATCATCCCAAAAAATATTGGCAATGGTGCTGCCTTTTACTTCGTGATTAATGCTTAAAGGCAAATCGCAAGCACTCGCATAGCTAAAAGAGAAAATCTCACTGTAGCCTTGGTTTTTAAAGAGGCCTATTTCTTCTGTACCCTGTTTTGCTTTTGCCTGAATTCGCCAAGCATAATTTTTACCCGATAATAATTGCGGATCACTAGGCCCAAAAACATAGGTTGTTGCTGCTGCTGTAGTTTGAAATATAGGTGGGGAACTTAAAAAAGCTGCTTGAGGGTCTATCTGGCTATCCCATATTTCAACAAGGCTAAGTTCGTATTCTGCATTAGTAACATTAATGCTTCTAGGTGTCCATTGAAAAATAATGTTTTGAGGGTTGGTCTCCGCTATATTTGTTTTATTTCTTGGAGAAACCAAAAAAGGAGGTTCATTCTTAAAAATAAAGGTGGTCACACAACTTTTGTTAGAAAGTCGGTTTCCTGTGGCAACATCAAAAACTTCAAAACAAAATTGGTAGGTGCCTTCTGGAATTGAATTTCCGTAAACATTTGGAGAGATACCCGTAATATTTTCAAACCTAAAATAAGGAGCTAGTTCTGCATTGGTAAGAATTAATGGCACTCCACCTTCTAAAAATAATTGGTTAGCTCCTGTAATAAAATCGTTGCTCACAAAGGTTAATCCGCTTCCTTGGAAATAGGCTTTTATGCGAACCTCTCTACTTTGTATGTTTAAGTCATTCAGAATTATTTGTACGCGTAACGGACTATTTACTGTACTAGCATCGGCGTAACTTGATAAGTATATTGGTGGCGGAGGGATTACTTGTGGAATTACTTGTACAGGAAATGTTCCCCCTTGCCCCCATAGCGGGAATGCTAAAATAAGTAGCCCTAAAAAGCATACTTTTTTTAAAATTTCAGCAAAATGTAGTTTCTTTTCCAAATTATTGTTTTACATCTATGGTTGTCACATCGAGTGAATTAGTTTGGAGCGATAGCAGAAAACTAATTCGTATCGGGTAACTTTTTATTTACTAGGTCTGTTAATGCACTTCTCCGAAGGGCGAAGTACTCGAACTGTCATCGTATTTACATATTTTTCACTAACGCTTTTCATTTTATAATTTTCAACTATCTCAATTCGTCCTGTTAAGGTTAGGCGGATTTAGTTCTTATTAATATACTTCAGTTCAAAACCTTCAGGGTTTACCACCTGTAATGATTTTTTATAATAGAAATCTATAATCTCATTTTCTAAATAGGTTTCTAGTTGATCAACATCTTCAGTTGCATCAAATATTGTATAGGCGCCTAGAGCACTTTTTTCTTTAAATTCTTTTAAGAATCCGCTAGGTTCTTGGACAACAGCAATAGAAGTGAACTCAGCAAATTTCTCTTCCATCCATCGGTGGCCTACTAATTTCTCTAAGCGTGTTTTTTGCTCTTTAAGAAGGTCTTGGTATGCTGCTTTTATTTTTAAATCTTCAGCCGTATAATTGCTTTCCTTCTTTTGGTATAATGGGTGGCTGTCAACGTCTAACTTAGCAGCAACAAACAGGCGTTCTAATGCAATATCGATCTTACGCATATCGATCTGAATTTTTCTAATCACTGTAAATAGCATTTTTTCATACGTATCATTAAAGTCGCCATAACCATAGAGCTCTTTTAAGAATAGTAAAGCATTCTCTTTATAAGCTTCTTCTTTTTCTTGCTCCTTTGTAATGGTTAAAAGCAATCCAAGATCATCTTTTTTGAATTTAGGGATTTCTGAAAATTGAGAACTTTGAAACACATTGGTTAACTGTTCATTCAATTCTGGTATTGTTCCGCTGTAAGACACATTACGGTATCTGAAACTCCAAATAGCTGTTGCTGTTTTTTCTAGTCGATGATCAATATTCCGTTCGCCTTTTCTCAGATTCAATTTAAAATTATCAAAAGCATAACTGTAACCAAATGTAATGGTGAGATCTCGATTTGAATTTAGTGTAGCATTCCTAAAAAGCATTAAAAAATTCAGACTAAAATTGTGCTTTTCAAGCCATACATAATTACTACCCAATCTAAAATTATAAATGCTATTTTGTTGCTTCCCATTACTATAAGAAGAATTGTATGAACTAGATAAGTTGGTGCGTAACTGTTTATCAAAAAATTGTTTTCCTACGGACAATGTTGGTCCTAAAGTCAGACTTTTATCTTCGCCTGTAGTAGTATAGGATGTATTTGCCGCTAGTGACACCGTTAGATTTTTATCGGGATAGCCTAAGGTATACCCAGCAGTACCGTTATAAAAAGAATTTGCTCCCCCTTCAATGGTTTTCCCTTCTTGTTGGTTGTTTGAATTTTGATAGACTAAATTAAGATTAGTGCTTTGTTGTTTTTGCTCTGTTTTTTTTAAGATATAGTTGATGCCTAGATTGGCATTTTGTGAAATTTGGCGGTAATTAAGTGTATCTACATTATCAAAAGCACCTACTTGGTTGATATAATCAAACTGATCACGAATATTGGTATACGATTGAAAATTGGAGTACGAACCAGTTAAGGTTAGTTTTTCTGAAGCGGTTAAATTTGCATTTACGGCACTTACAATACGTTGTTGATCAGACGTTTTTGCTTTATCTAAATTATCTTGTTGTAAGCCAGCATTTACACTTAAGTTTAATTTATTATTAAAAATAGTCTGACTTACATTTACTGTAATGTTTTCCAAATCGTTGTTAAAATAATAAGCCCCTAAGGTTTTATAATCAGGATCAATACGCTCGTAACCAACCCCTAAAACTCCATTTCCAGCGGGGTAGTTGAACGATGCATTTAAAGCATTGTAGTAATTGGTACTGATATTTTCTTTTAATAAGAAGGAAAGTAAGCCGACGTTAGGTCTTTTTTCGGTTTGGCGGGTATCTTCTGTAACTCCAGAAATGGCATATTCTATATGAATATTGGCTTTATCAAGTACCCGAAAATCCGATTCAAAAGAAACTACTGCATTCTCTTTTGGGCTAAGACCTAATTCAATAGGAAAAGGATTTTCTATAGAATTTTCTTCATCAGATGCTTTAAATAAAATTACACCAAGCTTCATAAATTCAAAATCGTAAGCAGATTTAATTCCGTAACCCGTACGTTTATAGCTCGTAATGCCTCCTTTAGCGATAGAATCATATTCCGTTGCTCTTAAAAGACGCCCATACATGGCACTTACTTGTAATTTTCCTTCAGGATTTAAATCAAAACCACCTCCTGTAAATTGGTGTCCGCTAAGTGTGTAAGGTGAAAAGGTCATACTGACATCACCTAAATGTGCTGTTGCCCATTTATAAGATGGGTGTAGACTCAGTCTATTAAAACTAAACGGACTAGGAAAATTAAATTCTTGGTTGGAATAAGTAAACGATAAGGGGATGTTATAAAGACCGGCAATATTAAAGTTTATGTTTCCAGTAACGTAGTACGTTAGGTCTTGACGATTGGCAGTACCATCATAAAAAATTCCATTTGCTGAAATACCACCATTATAACGCAACCACTTTTCTTTGTCCAATTGGTCAAAATTAATACTTTGAGAAAAGCAGTAGGTGCCAGACATGAGTAATAGGAATAGAAATTTCTTCAATAGAAATATGGTTAGATAGTTAAAAATAAGTTAAATTTAAAAGAAAAACGAATATTTTCGATGAAATACATGAAATATTTTCTCTAAAATGTTGTAAACAATGTATATTTTGTAGTAAATAAGTGTTGTTTTTTGTTGCAAATTGCAGTCATTTCAACTAAAGGGCCTATGTGGCAAAATACTACCTTTGTACTATGGCAAGTTTTCCAAATAAACTCAATAAAAAACTAGAAGAAAGAGTATCGAATAATGCACTTCGATCACTGCGAATAGCTAATAATTTAATCGATTTTTCATCTAACGACTATTTAGGATTTGCCCATAATTCCAACATTTTTGAGAATACATCAAGAATGCTAGCAGATAAAAAAAGTGAACAAAACGGAGCTACAGGTTCACGTTTAATTTCTGGAAATCATAGTTTGTATCTTGAAGTAGAAAATATTATTTCTGATTTTCATAAGGCTGAATCAGCCTTAGTTTTTAATTCTGGTTACGATGCTAATATTGGGTTTTTTAGTGCAGTTCCGCAACGTGGTGATGTTATTTTTTACGATGAATATATTCACGCAAGTATTCGCGACGGAATAGCGTTAAGTGCAGCTAAAGGGTATAAGTTCAAGCATAATGATCTCAACAATTTAAAAAAAGTAATGAATCGAGTTTCTGCTACCGCCATTGAATCTAGTGAAGTTCAGGTATATGTGGTAACCGAGTCTATTTTCTCAATGGATGGTGATACACCAGATTTGAAGCTGTTTGCAGAATACTGTGATAAATCACATTGTCATCTTATTGTTGATGAAGCACACGCCATAGGTGTTTTTGGAGAAAATGGTGAAGGTTTAATAACTGAATTGCAATTAGAACATCTAGTTTTTGCACGAATAATAACGTTTGGAAAGGCTATGGGTTGTCATGGTGCTGCAATTTTAGGAAGTCAAAGGCTAAAAGATTACTTGGTAAATTTTGCGCGTAGCTTTATTTATACTACAGGTTTGCCACCGCATTCGCTGGCTACCATAAATGCCGCCTATCATCAATTAAGTTTAAATGATTCGCAACTACAGTTACAATTAAACATCTCCTACTTTAATGCACAATTAGAAGCGTTGGATTTAACTTCTGTATTTATTCCTAGCCATTCTGCGATTCATTGCTGTTTAATTTCAGGAAACGAAAAAGCGAAAGGAGTAGCCTTACAACTGCATAATAGGGGTTTTGATGTAAGGGCAATTTTATCGCCTACCGTACCTAAGGGTCAAGAAAGACTACGATTTTGTATACACAGCTACAATACCAAAGAAGAATTAAAAAATGTATTATCCGCTTTAAAAATTTTAATGACTAAGTGATGAGTAATAAATTAGTTACCATAGGGGCATTTGAATATGTATCTGATTTGCAAGTTTTAAAAACGAAATTAGAGGCTGAAGGAATTGAGGTTGTTTTGAAAGATGAGAATATTTTAAACTCAGATCCAATGATAAGCTATGCTATAGGTGGAGTTAAACTTCAGGTTTTTGATAACGATGTTGACCAAGCACGAGAAATTTATAATGAGATTAGAGCTTACGCAATAGACGAATATGGCAATTTAATGAAATGTATGAACTGTAAAGCCGAGAAAATGGAGCTTTATTATAACGAAAAGGGATTGTTTTATAAACTTTTTCCATTTTTCGAAAAAAGAAAATACAAATGTCTAAATTGTAACATGATTACTAAACCTTAAGTTTCATGAAATAAGCTTCTAATAATAAAATACTTTCCGTAATTTAAATTAGCTAATTACATCTGACCTAAAAACTAAAAAAACACTACAGATGAAACAAATTTTTGTAACAGGAATATCTACAGACGTTGGCAAAACTATCGCATCAGCTATTCTCGTTGAAGCGCTTGAAGCAGATTACTGGAAACCCATACAAGCTGGAGAATTAGATAATTCCGACAGCCATAAAATAGCAAGTTTAATTTCTAACTCAAAAACGGTTATTCATAAAAATAGCTATGCCTTAAAGGCAGCAATGAGTCCGCATGCGGCAGCTGAGAAAGAGGGAATTGTAATAGATAGGGAGCAAATAATAGAACCAGAAACTGATAATCATTTAGTTATAGAAGGTGCTGGGGGCTTATTAGTACCACTGAATGAAGAAGATACTGTTTTAGATATAATTATGCCTAGTTATAAAGTCATTGTTGTTTCTAGGCATTATTTAGGAAGCATTAATCATACGATGTTAACTGTTGGTTGGTTAAAACGTAAAGGATATGATGTTTCTATTATTTTTAGCGGAAATGAAAATCCATCATCAGAAGAAATTATTTTGAAAAAAACAGGTGTGCCTTCAATTGGGAGAATTAATGAAGAGCCAGTTTTTAATAAAACTACAATTAAAAAATATGCTACTTTATTTAGACCTGCATTAGAATCAGTTTAATCTTTGGTAGATTATAGATTTTCCGATGCTCGTTAATACCCTGTAATTTTGATTTAAATACTCATTCACATATATATTTTCATCAATTAATTTTTTATCTAAAATTAATGAGCCTTTTCTTCTTACAATAATTTGAGGTTCTAAATCTTCAAGAATAAAAGTTATTTCTTCTAAAGCAGTTGTTCTTGGGTTATTAAAAAAAGGATATAATTCAGATTTATACACATTACTTGGATGGGTAGCTGCTTTCGTAGGAGGTTTTGCGTTTAAATACCAATATCCAATATGATATTCACTAAAAAATATGTTTGAAGTATCAATATTGTTTTCAATTAAATATTGAGGAATTTCAATTCCTTCACCATTAAAAAAAGTTCCCTTATCCACTTTGTTTTTAAAAATGGATGTGTATTCTAAATAACTTTCTAATGGGATTAAAAGTAGCATTAAAATACATAAAGGCTTTAGATAAATATTTTTAGGAAATGATAATTTACCTAAAACAATTCCAATTAAAATTAATAATATGGGATATAACTGTATAAGGTAATGACCATTAATTCGCCCGCCTTTTATAAAGGATAATATGACGGTAATCGTAACAACGATACTAATTTGAATATCAGGATTACTAAAATTTAGATACTTTTTTATTTTACTTACATATAAAAAAAGAAGTAGAATTAGAACCAAAGGAGCAAAGCTGAAAATTGACGAGCGCCTAGAACTAGCGTAAACCAAGGGAGCTTCTATAACCGAATTCCACCATATTTCAGGTGTACCTTTTAAATAATAAGGTAAGATCGTAAGAAATATAACCAGTAGTATTCCCAAACCATAAAATAAGCTGTTATACATGCCTGTTCTCAATGCTCCCTTTTTATAAGAATTGTAAAGCTGGTAAAGACCAATAAAAGCAATTGAATAGGCCATGTTGAGTTTAACCATACAGGTTAGCCCCATAAGAATTCCGGCTAAAGCCACCCAATACCATTTATTATATTTAATTAATAAATAAAGGGCAGGCATGAAAAATACCATGGAAATATGCTCGGACATTACGCCTTGCATGCTTCCAAATAAACTTTGGAAGAAAACACAAAATATAGCACTCCAAAAAGCAATTTTAGGAGTACTCACCTTAATAGCAATTTTGTAAGTGAAAAAGGCGGTTATCGCGACTATCAAGACTCCAAAAAACCGAATAGCAATCATACTTTTACCAAAGAGGTAAATGATTCCTGCAAAAAATAAAAAATTAATCGGTGGTTTTAAATCCCAAAGCTCTATAAATGGCAAATGGCCTTCAACCCATGATTGTCCCATAATTATGAATGTACTTTCATCACGATCTATATAATCTCTAAAGAAGAATGGAAGTCGAATAAAAAAAGAAACTAAAAAAATTAAAATAAAAACAGTTGTTCTTTTTAGTTTTTGGTAATTTGGAGTTAGGCTACTTAGGAGTTTGGTGAGCATTTAATGGTATAAGTGTGGCTATTAATTAGCATCTTTGCAAGATAAATAAAAAGACGGATTCTTAAATTTATTATAAGTGAAAAATATTTCCGAAAGAGATAAAAAACACATTTGGCACCCTTTGACCCAGCATAAATTACACCCGGATATGTTGGCAATTACTAAGGCAAAAGGTTGTTTATTGTTTGATGAAGAAGGTAAGGAATATATAGACGGAATTTCTTCATGGTATACATGTGTTTATGGTCATTGCAATGATTTTATTATAGAGAGGGTCTATGCCCAAATGCAGCAATTAGATCAAGTGGTTTTTAGCGGATTTACACATGAACCTGCTGTAAAATTATCAGAAGAATTAATTAAAATATTACCAGATAATCAAGAGAAATTATTTTTCTCAGATAACGGATCTACGGCTACGGAGATCGGAATTAAAATGGCATTGCAATATCATTTTAATAAAGGAGAAAAACGTAATGTTCTATTAGCATTTGAAAATGCTTTTCATGGTGATACTTTTGGTGCAATGTCCGTTTCCGGACTTTCAGTTTACAACGGACCGTTTGAAGATTTTTTTATTGCAGTAGAGAGAGTTGCGCCACCGACTAAAGAAAATATTTCGACTACATTAAAGCATCTAGAAGAGCGTTTACAGAAAAATGATGTCGCAGGTTTTATCTACGAACCACTTATACAAGGAGCTGCAGCTATGCAAATGCATGATGCAAGTGGATTGGAAAAAATAGTAAAACTTTTAAAGCGGTATGGGGTTGTTACCGTTGCCGATGAGGTAATGACAGGTTTTGGTAAAACAGGTAAATATTTTGCTTCGGATCACCTTTCAATAAAACCAGATGTTATATGCATGTCGAAAGCATTAACTGCGGGTTTGGTACCTATGGCGGTTACGAGTTGTACCCAGCAAATATATGAGGCTTTTTATAGTGATGAAATTTCTAAAGGCTTATTTCATGGGCATACGTATACGGCAAATCCATTAGCCTGCACTGCAGCGCTAGCAGGGATTGAGTTATTGCAATCTGAAGAGATTCAGAATAATATACAACGTATTATAGCATCACATCAAAAGTTTGATGCTGAAATAAAAAGTAACCCTAAAGTGACTCGTACGAGACAAACAGGAACTATTTATGCGCTAGATTTAAATGTCCAAATGGAGCGTTATGGTAATTTACGCGATAAATTAATGCAGCATTTTATGGAGAACGGTGTATTTTTACGTCCGTTAGGGAATACCATTTATATATCGGTTCCTTATGTGATCACAGAAGCACAATTGCAGAAAATTTATGATACGATAAAGTCGGCCTTCGCAATAATCTAGAATGAATTAAATTGACAGAACTAATCTCTATAACCGCTATTTCTTCCATATCTCCATTAGGAATTTCTCAAAAAGAGATTTGGAATGCCTACCAACACGATACAAATTTATTGAGTGAAATAAATTTTGAGGGAGAAAATACTTGGGTTGGGGAGTTGACAAAAGAAGGGAAAAGGAAAATTGAAGAATTACAATCTTCAGATTCGAAGTATAAAAATTTGGATGAAAGTGTTTTGTATGCCTTGTTCGCTTCGCGTAATGCCATTGTCACTGCTGGTTGGACTGCAGGAGATAATTTTGGAATCAACATCGGGTCTTCGCGAGGCGCTACTTCATTATTCGAAAAATACCATGCAGAATTTTTAAAGGATGGAAAATCATCAACTTTAGCATCACCAACCACTACTCTGGGTAATATTTCTTCTTGGATAGCTCACGATTTACAAACACAAGGTCCAGAAATATCACACTCCATTACCTGTTCTACAGCCTTACATTCGCTTTTAAACGGAGTCGCTTGGTTGCGTGGGGGCATGGCAGATAAATTTTTGGTAGGTGGTAGTGAAGCACCATTAACGCCGTTTACAATTGCACAAATAAAGGCGTTGAAAATATATGCAAAAGAAGATATAGAGTATCCATGTCGCGCCTTAGACCTAAATAAGAGATTAAATTCTATGGTTTTGGGTGAAGGTGCTGCTGTAGCTTGTTTAGAAAAAGGAATCAACAATAATACACTTGCAGTTATTGAAGGAATAGGTTATGCGACAGAAATCTTAGAACATAATATATCTATTTCTACTGATGCTGTGTGTTTTCAGCGTTCTATGAAAATGGCTTTAGGAGCTATAAACCCTGATGAAGTAGACGTAATAGTTATGCATGCACCAGGGACTATAAAAGGTGATTCTTCAGAAATAAATGCAATAGAGAAAATATTTTGTAACAAAATTCCTTTTTGTACTACTAATAAATGGAAGATAGGTCATACATTCGGAGCATCAGGAATGTTGAGTTTGGAACTAGCTGTTTTAATGTTACAACATCAAAAAGTAATTAAAGTTCCTTATGTGAAATACAATACTGTGCCGACTAAAATAGCAAGAGTATTAGTTAATGCTGTTGGTTTTGGAGGGAATGCAGTAAGCATCCTATTAAAAAAATAAATTAACCAATAAAATATACGTTATGGATCAATGGTTTGAAGCACTTACATTATTCGAAAAAATCTATTGGTTGGTTGCAGGAATCGCTTCAGTTATATTTATAGTTTTATTGATTTTGACTTTAGTTGGGGGAGATAGTGATGGCTTCGGAGAAGATATAGATACCGAAATTGAAGGAGATACAGGAATCGATTTTCAATTTTTATCTTTTAAAAATTTAATGGGATTTTTCACCATTTTCGGATGGTCAGGAATTGCAGCTTTGAATGCGGAGTTGCCAAAATTTGCCGTGGTCTTGATTTCTGTTGTTTGCGGATTATTAATGATGCTTGCAATGGCATCTTTATTTTATTATTTAGCAAAATTACAAAGTAGTGGCACTTTAAAACTTAAAAATGCAATAAACCAAGTTGGGGAAGTATATCTTACCATTGGTGCCAATCGATCAAAAATTGGTAAAGTGAGCATTACAGTGCAAGGCACATTAAGAGAATTAGAAGCACTTACCGAAGAAATAATCGACTTACAACAAGGGAATGTTGTACGTGTAAAAGAAGTAACCGATAACGGAATATTAATTGTTGAACTACTAAATAAATAACCACATGCTATTATTACCCTTACAATTGGGCGGAAGCGCCACTTTGCTAACCATTGGTTTTGCAATTTTATTCTTTTTTATCATTATTATTTCATTTATTCGAAGATACAAACGCTGTCCATCAGATCGTATTTTAGTTGTTTATGGAAAAGTAGGTGGTGGTAATTCTGCACGTTGTATTCATGGTGGAGCGGCATTTATTTGGCCAGTAATTCAAGATTATCAATTTTTAGATTTAACTCCAATATCTATTGAAGTGAATTTGGTGAACGCCTTGAGTAAGCAGAATATTCGTGTAAATGTGCCTTCTCGATTTACTATTGGGGTTTCTACAGAACCAGGGATTATGCAAAACGCAGCGGAGCGTTTGCTTGGTTTAGGACAAAATGAAATTCAAGAATTGGCACAAGAGATTATTTTTGGGCAGCTACGTTTGGTAGTGGCTTCTATGGATATTGAAGAGATAAATTCTGATAGAGATAAATTTTTGACGAATATCTCACAAAGTGTAGAATCAGAATTAAAGAAAGTAGGTCTTAAATTAATCAACGTAAACATCACCGATATTGTTGATGAATCTGGTTACATCGAAGCACTAGGTAAAGAAGCTGCGGCTCATGCCATTAACGCTGCTCGTAAATCTGTTGCAGAGAAAAATAGAGATGGTTCTATTGGTGAGGCTAATGCAGTACAAGATGAGCGTACACAGGTAGCGGCGGCAAATGCAAAGGCAGTAGAAGGTGAAAACATCGCAAAAATTAATGTTGCTAACTCAGATTCCTTACGTCGTCAGCGAGAAGCAGAAGCGGAACGTACAGCAATAGCATCAGAAAAAGTGCAAACTGCAAAAGCATTAGAAGAATCATATGCGGCTGAGCAAATGGCGGAATTAGCGAGAGCGGAACGTGTTCGGAGTTCTCAAATGGCTGATATCGTTGTTCCTGCAGAAATAGACAAGAAAAAGGTGGAGATTGATGCGGAAGCCAATGCCGAAAGAACAAGGAGAATTGCAAAAGGGGAAGCAGATGCTATCTTGTTTAAAGCACAAGCCGAAGCGCAAGGTCTCTTAGAAGTATTAACAAAACAGGCACAAGGTTTAGATGAAATAGTAAAAGCTGCGGGAAACAACCCTAAAGATGCGGTTTTATTATTGATTGCAGATAAACTTCCAGAATTGGTTAGAACACAGGCAGAAGCAATTAAGAATATTAAGATTGATAAAGTGACCGTTTGGGATTCAGGAGCTACCTCGGCTGATGGAAAAGGGTCTACCGCTAATTTTATCTCTGGAATGTATAAATCGGTTCCGCCATTACAGGAAATGTTTAATATGGCAGGGATGCAACTACCAGAATATTTAAAAGGTAAAGAGGTAGATGCCGAAGAAATAAAAGAAGAAGTAAAAGGAAAAACAGTGACGAAGAAAAAAGATACAGAAGAATAGTATTCTAATCTTTAAAATATAGTATTAAAGCCCTGTGGAATTCAAATTTCACAGGGCTTTTTTTAAGAATTTAGTTGTTTTAAAAACACATCTTTGTATTTGCTGCTTATGGGTATTTTATGTGTTTCAATAAAAACATGATTATTCTCTATTCTGTCAATATTTAAAATATTTACCAAATACGATTGATGTACTCTGGCAAATTGTGAAGACGGTATTTTCTCAACAAGTTCTACAAAAGTCATTCGGGTTGCAAAGGTTTTTTCTTTGGTAGTGATGTCTAAATAATTTCCAGAGCTTTTCACGAATAAAATATTGTCAAACTCTATTTTAATAGTTTTAAAACCATCCTTTATAAAAAAATAAGCCGTTAGTTTTTTTAAACTTTTAATACGCTCTTCTGCTTTGTGTATGGCTATTTGAAAGCGATCAAATTCAAAAGGTTTTTATAGCATTATAATTATAACTTTCTAAGGCAAACTCAGTATATGCTGTTGTAAAAATAATTTGTGGTTTCAATTGCAATTCATTTAACATCTCCAAGCCTGACATATGCGGCATATTAATATCTAAAAAAATTACATCAACAGGATTTTGCTTTAAAAATACGATTGCTTCTTTTGCATTATGAAAATATGAAATAAGCATAATAGTATCCATTTTTGAAATATGATGTTCAATAACCCGTATTGCTTTCGGCTCATCATCTATAGCTATGGCTTTTATCATTTTTCTTTAGTAGTTATTGTTATTTTAACTGAAAAAGTATAATTTTCCGTATTAATTTCAAATGTATGTCTTTTAGGATATACCAATTCTAAACGTTGTTTTGCATTTTTAATACCAATACCAAAACCTTGCTCTTTGTAATAGGGGTTAAAATCATCATCATAGCTGTTTACACATTCAAAATGTATGTTGTGTTTAGTACACACTACAGCTACTGATAATTTTGAGGGCTTAGAGGGGTCAATACCATATTTAAAGGCATTTTCAACAAAAGGGATGAGCAATCCTGGACTAATAAGATGGTTTTTAATAGCAGCAAAATTAGTTTCTATTGTTGGAGTTACTTCGCAGCGTAATTTTTGAATAGCAATATAATCTAGTAGGTATTTTATTTCGTTTTCTAGAGGGATAAAATCTTTAGTAATATCTTCTTGCATATACCGGATTAAGCTAGCCAATTTTGCGATGCTTTCACCAGTTTTGGAGGCATTTTCTTCTAATGCGGTGGCATAAAGGGTATTTAAAGTGTTGAATAAAAAATGCGGGTTTACTTGAGATTTTAATAATTTTAATTCCGAATCTTTAGTGCCTAGTTGTATGTTTTGAGATTTTAATTTTAGGCGAATGTAGCTATAAACAAAAGACAATATGAATAGAAGTAAGTATACTAATGTGATTGATAAAATTTTTGTATCGGCATTTATTAAATGAAAAAAATGTAAAATGACACGAGTGAGTAGTATGAAAAAAATGAAAAGACCAACAATTAAAAATAATATTTTGTCATAGTCTTTATTTCTTTTTAAGATTTGTGTAATAGCATAGTTGATTAAATAGAATAGTGAAATGCATACTATTTGAAAGAATAAAATTGTTGAAGATTTATATATTACATTAACAAAGAAAAGAGTGCCAGTCACTAGAATAAAATTAATAACAATTTCTTTATAATTCAAAGAAAGCAATTTTTTTTGATGTTCCTTCTTAAGGGTTAAAAAGGAATAGGTTAGAGAGGTCATAAAGAAAAAGTAAAATATTTTTAGAGCATGTATTGTAATACTTATGTATATCTCTTTCGTAATTGTAAATGCATTAGCTTGGTTTAATTTTGATAGAATTAGGGTGTATTGTCCTGAGTGAAGCATTTCTAATACTAATGTAGCTACAACAAAACCTAAAGTGGTTAGGATAATATATTTTCCGACATGCAATTTTTTTAATAAAATGGGGAGTAGGACAAAAGTGTGAAAATAGAATAATATAATTAGTGTTATGCCTTTATATACATCCCATATTTTGATTTTGCCAATTGGTTCTGGAATGTTATATGGAATTACGAGATGCTCAGAATCCCAAATAAATGGAATAAAAATATACTCAATTAATAGTAATGCAAATATGACATGAACAATTCCTATTCTAATTTTTGGCGTAAATATTTTTTCTAGTACCATATCTTTAATATTTTGAGGTAAAACTATGAGTATTTAGATGCTTTAGAAAATCCATGTGATACTTACTATGTTTTGTGGTATGAAAATATTATTTGTTGTGAAATCTTCTTTTTCTACAGGGCTTTCTGTAAACATGATTTTCTTTATTGGGATTTGAATTACAAATAGGTTATTTTTGACCCTTGATTTAATTGAGCATATGAGCGAGACAAAACACAACTGGACAAAGCAAGAGATACTTGATATCTATAACAAACCAATGATGGAGTTGTTGTATGAGGCTGCAACGATACATAGAAAAAGCCATGATCCAAATACGGTTCAGGTTTCTACTTTGTTATCTATTAAAACAGGTGGTTGCCCAGAAGATTGCGGGTATTGTCCTCAAGCTGCTCGATATCATACGGGTCTTGAAAAAAATGATTTAATGACAGTACCTCATGTAAAAGCACAAGCACTAAGAGCAAAAGCTTCTGGTAGTTCTAGAGTTTGTATGGGAGCTGCTTGGCGTAATGTTAAAGACGGACCAGAATTTGATCAAGTTTTAGAGATGGTGCGTACCATAAATAAGCTAGATATGGAGGTTTGCTGTACGCTTGGTATGATTACTGAAAATCAAGCAAAACGATTAGCAGAAGCCGGTTTATATGCCTACAATCATAACTTAGATACTTCAGAAGATTACTATAAAGATGTAATTTCTACAAGAGCCTTTGAAGATCGTTTAGATACGATAAGTAACGTTCGTAAAACCAATGTTACGGTTTGTAGTGGTGGTATTATTGGTATGGGAGAACAATTAGAAGATAGAGCAGGTATGCTTGTTGCCCTTTCTTCATTAAACCCACAACCAGAATCAGTGCCAATTAATGCACTAGTTGCGGTTGAAGGAACGCCAATGGAAGATATTGAACCTATTGCTATTTGGGATATGATAAGAATGGTAGCAACGACCAGAATTGTAATGCCAGAAACGCAAGTAAGGCTTTCAGCTGGTAGAACAGAAATGACTAGAGAAGGTCAGGCTATGTGTTTCTTTGCAGGAGCGAATTCTATTTTTGCGGGTGATAAACTATTAACCACTCCAAATCCTGATGTGAATGATGATATGGAAATGTTTAAACTTTTAGGTTTAAATCCTCAAAAACCATTTACTAAAGTTTCTCAACCTAAAACAGTAGAAGCTCACGATTCAGAGTTTCAACATTTAGGAGAAAAGCCGAAATGGTCAAGACCAGGGCATACAATTGAACGAAACGAAGCTGCAAAAGCAAAAGCGAAAATTTAGTAAAATAGTATTGTGTTTTCCTTTTAAGCTAGTTCTAATTAAGTTTTGATTGGAATAATAACTTTTTGTAAAATTTTATGATGATATAATTCATAAGATTTTTAAATTTAATGTTATTTTAAAATTAATCGCGATTGAATTTACAAGATATTCCAAGAGTAAGTCAAATTACTAAGGACGATTTTATTAAGCATTATTTTAAACCTCAAAAGCCTGTCGTAATTGAAAGGTTTATTGAGGATTGGCCTGCATTTACAAAATGGAACTTAAGTTATATCCAATCGGTCGCCGGGGATAAAATTGTTCCATTGTATGATGATCGACCAGTGAGTCACAAAGATGGTTTTAATGAGCCTCATGCAAAAATGCAAATGGCTGAATATATCGATTTACTTAAAAGTGGGCCAACCAAATATCGAATTTTCTTATGGAATATATTAAGAGAAGTTCCGCAACTACAAAAAGATTTTAAGTTCCCAGATTTCGGTTTAAAATTGCTGAAAGGATTACCAATGCTTTTTTTTGGAGGAAGTGATTCGTATACGTTTATGCATTACGACATAGATTTAGCGAACATTTTCCACTTTCATTTTGAAGGTAGAAAAGAGATTATATTATTTGATCAAACTCAGAATAAACATTTGTATAAAGTGCCTCATTCATTAATAACGCATGAAAGTATCGATTTTTCAAATCCAGATTTTAATGCATGGCCAGCACTTAAAAAAGCAAACGGGTACAAAACACATTTAGAACACGGGGAAGTATTGTATATGCCTGAAGGTTATTGGCATTATATGAAATATATAACCCCAGGTTTTTCAATGAGCTTGAGAGCTATGGCTCGCAACCCTAAAAATTTTAGTAGGGCTGCTTACAACATATTGGTAATGCGTTATTATGATAATTTAATGCGAAAAATTTATGGTCAAAAATGGATTGATGGTAAAAATGAAAAGGCTATACGTCGAACAAATACGTATATGAATAGCGCAATCAAATAAGAATAGATATATTTGCGCCCTAAAAATTAATATACTAATAAACAAAAATAATAAAATGAAAAAAGTATTACTTGCTTTAACAATGGTTCTAGGAGTTTCTTTTGCAAATGCGCAAGCTTATGATGGTAAAGATGACGCTAAGTTTCAAATAGGAGCAAATTTTCAAAAAAATGGAACTGGTATTGTTGTCGTATATGATTACGGTATGGGAGAAAATTTTTCAATTGGGGTGTCTTCTTCTTATATTCTAGGTGTAGAAGAAACTATTGGAGCTGATTTTGGAGATCGTTTTGATTTAAAAGCCAGATTCAATGCTAATTTAGGTAGTGTAATGCAATTACCAGATAATATTGATATTTATCCAGGTCTAAATTTAGGGCTAAAAAACTTTGGCGGTCATTTAGGGACACGTTATTTTTTTAGTGATGGTTTTGGATTATTTGCTGAAGCATCAGTGCCTTTCGCAAAATACAAGAATGGAGATCTAACAGCTGCAGAAGAACTACACAATCAATTTGTTTTTAGTTTTGGAGCTACTTTTAATCTTTAAAGATTAAAGTTTTTAATAGAGAAAGGTGATTGTTAGTAAAACAATCACCTTTCTCTATTTTATAAGGGTGGTTATTTTTTCATAAACTAAATGACTCTCCCAGCCACGGTATAAGAGATAGTCGGCTAGTTTTTTTCTTCTTTTTAAAATGTTTTTCTCGCTGATGGCCTCTAATCTTTTATTTGCTAGTGCATCAAGGGTGGCTAAGTAATCATTTTCATCAATTTCTTTAAGTGCTGATTTGATGTTGTATGGAGAGATGTCACGTTGTTTAAGCTCAATTACAATACGTTTTTTACCCCATTTTTTTATATTGAATTTTCCACGTGCGTAGCTTTTTGCAAAACGCTCTTCATTCAGGTAATTCTCTTGAATTAAGTGTCCTAAAATTTGATTTATCGCTGAAGGGATCATACCCATTTCTCGTAATTTGTTAGATACCTCCTTATGGCAGCGATCTTGGTAAGCGCAATAACTTTCTATTTTTTTTATAGCCTCATTTATGGTATATGAAGGTTGATAATTATTCATTTGATAGTTGTAGGTTTTAATACTAATATACTAAAACAAGACAACCTTAAACAAAAAAAGCGACCCCAATGCTGAGGTCGCTTTTATTTTTTTCTGTTTTTGAAACAGACCCTGATAATCTTCAGGGTAGTAAAACTTTGTTTTACTAGTATATGGTTTTGCCGTCTTTGTTTTTGAAACGGTATTCTAGATACGTATACGCATCTCTAGGTTGTATTTTAATCCATTTTTTATACTCTAAGAACCACTTAGAGCGTATCGATGGAAAACCTTTGGTAATATAGGCCGCGATAAATGGATGAATGTTTAATGTAACACTATTATCCTTTGCTGGGCCATTGAGTAATTTCTCAAGGTCAGCATTTATTTTGTCAATTAAAACAATTGGAGCTTCAACCTCTTGACCTTTTTGGTTAGGGTCTTCTTCCGTTGTTTTAATATTCATTTCGGGCCTTACCCTTTGTCTTGTAATTTGTATAAGTCCAAACTTACTAGGAGGTAAAATCTTGTGTTTTGCACGATCATCTTTCATTTCATCTCTAAGATGATCAAAAAGTTGTCTCCTATTTTCTCCTTTGGTCATGTCGATAAAATCTACGACAATAATTCCGCCCATATCACGAAGACGTAATTGTCTTGCAATTTCAGAAGCTGCCAATAAATTTACCTCTAATGCGGTATCTTCTTGGTTTTTTGCTTTATTGGATCGGTTACCACTGTTTACATCTACAACATGTAGTGCTTCAGTGTGTTCTATGATAAGATAGGCACCTTTACTCATAGCTGCGGTGCGACCAAACGAAGTTTTAATTTGACGTTCTATTCCGAATTTTTCAAAAATAGGAACGGTATTGTCACTATACAATTTAACAATAGATTCTTTTTCTGGGGCAATTTCTGCCACGTAATCTTTTACTTGCTCATAAAGCGACTCATCATCAACATGAATCCCTGTGAAAGAATCGTTGAAAACATCTCTTAGTATAGAAGATGCTCTATTAAGTTCAACTAGAACTTTTGATGGGTGCGGAGCTTTGTACAATTTTTTACACATTACTGACCATTTTGCCAGTAAGTTTTGTAGATCTTTGTCGAGTTCTGCGACTTTTTTGCCTTCTGCAACTGTTCTTATAATAACACCAAATCCTTTAGGCTTAATACTTTTTACAAGTCTTTTAAGTCTATCTTTTTCTTGTGTACTTTCTATTTTTTGAGAAACAGAAACACGATCAGAAAAAGGAACCATAACTAAGTAACGTCCTGCAATGGATAGTTCTGAGCTAATTCGAGGTCCTTTAGTTGATATTGGTTCTTTTACAATTTGCACTAATAAAGATTGGTTTGCTTTTATTACATCTGTAATAACGCCATCTTTATTTATATCTTCTTCAAATGGAAAGTCTTGTAAGGAATAATCTTTTAATTTTCCTGTGCTGGCTTGTTTTATGAATTTTAACATGGTAGATAGCTGTGGTCCTAAATCGTGGTAATGTAAGAAAGCATCTTTCTCATAACCAACGTTTACAAAGGCAGCATTTAATCCAGTAACAGGTTTTCTAACTTTAGCGATAAATATATCGCCAACAGAGAAATTGTTACTGTCTTCTACTTTTTGAAGCTCTGTTAATTTTCCATCTTTT
>TARA_R110002050_G_scaffold141251_2_pt1 | contig 84739 bp, 81 predicted proteins | sample TARA_R110002050 | Tara Oceans TARA_R110002050 (sample SAMEA4396988) | marine metagenome | biome: Polar Biome; feature: [DCM] deep chlorophyll maximum layer (ENVO:01000326); material: water (ENVO:00002006), including particulate matter (ENVO:01000060) such as... | depth 25 m
AACATCAGCCAAAAGTCTTCTTCCTAGCTAAAGGTTAAACTCCCGCATAATTTCCGCGAAAATGGCGTAAGATTTGGCGCGGTCTTGAGCAGAAAAAACATGGGTTGCAGCAATCAATTCATCTACTTGGGTAAGGTTTATGAAGTCTGCTATTTTTTGTTTCACGGTTTCCTTACTTCCTATAAAAGCGTATTTCGTCATTTGTTGAACTGCAGGTTGCGCTATGATTTGACGTAAACGGTTGGTCACTTCAAATGGCGCTTCCATCTGACCTCTATCTCCAGTAAGTATTCCAAACACGCGGGTGTAGTAGGAGCTAGAAATAAATTCAGCTTCGGCATCCGTATCAGCAATAATGATGGTTACCCCAGCCATGGTATACGGTTTGGCTAAATAGGCCGATGGCTGAAATTCTTGATGATAAATAGCCAAGGCATCTAATAATTGTGCGCTTGCAAAATGACTCGCAAATGCGAAGGGTAATCCCATTTTTGCTGCTAAATGCGCACTATCGGTACTAGAGCCTAAAATATATAGCGGTACCGAAACTCCTTCCGCTACATTGGCCCTAACTTTGGCGTCTGCATTAGCGGTAGAAAAATAAGTTTGAATTTTTTGGACTTCATTCGGAAAGGACATGGCCGCTTCATAAAAATCAGAACGAATGGCATGAGCCGTAGCCTGATCTGTTCCTGGGGCACGACCCAACCCTAAATCAATCCGGTTGGGATAAAGTGTTCCTAAGGTACCAAACTGCTCAGCAATAATCAATGGTGAATGATTTGGCAACATAATGCCTCCAGATCCCACACGAATTTTATTGGTGGCTTCCGCAATCTTGCCAATTAAAATAGAGGTGGCGCTACTTCCTATGGCGTCAGAATTGTGGTGCTCGGCCAACCAATACCGTGTGTAGCCTTCCGCATCGGCTAATTGCGACAATTTCACAGAATCGTCAAACGTTTGGCGTAAAGTGGTTCCTTTAGAAATCACCGCTAGGTCTAAAATGGAGTAGGCCGTCTTTTTATTGTGCATAATCGAATTAATATTTATGCAAAAGTATCAATGTAAATTGATAGGCGCAGGTTTCTTGGGCTCATTTTTAGGGATGAGAAGACGGATTACGGAAGACTCAAAACCGAAAACCCAAACCAACATCAGTCTTCGCCAACGGCCAAAGGTCAAAAGCGAAAAGCTTTCGCGAAATACAAAAAAATCCAAAAGCCTACGACCAAAAAAAGCGAATTAATGTAACTTTCCGGCCTATCTAAAGGTAGCAATTATGGAAGTAGAAAAAATGAGAAATTATATAAAAGAGGTATTGGTAAATATGCCTACAAGCTGGTTGAAGCTAACCACACATCGATTAGATATTTATGAAGAAAAATTGGCCAAAACGCAATTTTTGGAACAGTTTGAAAACCTATTTCAATCTAATAACTCGAATAGTATTTCTTTGAGTGAATTGCCAACAGCTTATGATTACATTCGATTGGGACATCCGTTGTCGTGTATTTTAGAATGGGGAATGGCAAATTTAAATCAATTAAAAGCCGAAAACGTAATATGTTTTTCCTCTCAAACCATTCCCGTTTTGGCTATTCTGCGTAAAAACCTTTTTGATGGTAAAAACACGCAAATCATTTATACAGGTCAGTTACCCGATACATTTGATGCAGAAGCACTTCGTAGTGTGTACGGATACAAATTTGATTTAAACCACGTAGCACACTTGGATGAGGTTATAGTCAATCCAAATGGAAGTACCGTTTTTATAAGTGAGCAAAACGAAATAAACGCAATGACACTACATCCTTCGGTTGATTTTTACGTTAATGGGATGGCTAATTTGGGTAGTGTGCTGATTGTGAATGGGGCTAAAAACGAAAGCTATATCTCCGATATTCAGCATGTAAGAAGAAGAGAAACCATTGCAATGACTCCGGCTAATTGTCTTATCGCGCTGAAAGCATTGGTCAACCAATCGGCTATTGTTACGGATAATAAGAATAGAGAAGAAAACAAAAAATCGGTATCCAATTCCATAAAAGCGGTTACAGGTACCACCCAAAAAACGTTGGTCGCTACGAGTGGACTTTCCATTCAATATGCTATTTTGATGGGACTTATAGATGAAGCGCAAGAAAAACATCCGAATAAGGCGATAAAAATTATTGTTCCACCCAATTGTTACGGAGGCACAAATGATCAAGCCAGGCGAGTGGCTGCGTGTATAGATAATGTTGCTGTAGTTGATTTGCCAGTAGATGGAGGAAACGATATGGTGCAAAGTATCGACCAAGTATTAACGCAAATTGCGGAGGAAAATGCTATTCCTTATATTATTGCCGAAATACCTACTAATCCTAGGGTAGAGGTACCTAATCTAATGAAATTAAAAGAGGTCTTGAGTCGCCAACGGAGTACGCCTAGTGGCGATATTGCGGTGGATCCTGTTTTTATTTTAGACCAAACTTTTTGTCCAAATGTGCATTTCTTAGGAGAAGGTGATATTCTGTCTACGGTGCGAACCATTTCATTTGCAAGTGGATCCAAGTTTCCTAGTGGCGGACTTTGCACTGCGGGCTATTGCGTGGGCAACAATCCATCTGCAGCATTGATGGATAAAATAGAAAAGCACCTGCTTATTTGTGATAATGAAGCCACCGATTTGCAGTATGAATTATTGGCTAAGCAATTACCTTCTATGAAACAAAGAATTCAAGAAGCATATCAAAATACGCGTGAGTTTGTGAATTACATTCACGAAACTTTACCTGGGGCTAAAATCAATTTTGTATCGGAAGAGTTGGCTAGTCAAGGGTTCACGCCATCAGTGTTTTCGTTAGATCTGCCTACCAAAGGAAATACGGATGAAGAAAGGGAGACGTATAAGCGTGCACTAAATCTTAAATTGATAAATTTAATGATAACCGAAATACCGAATGAGAGTAAATATTGTGTGAGTTACGGACAGTTGAAAGGCTGTTATTGGACTATTCCGGCTACTTCCACACAGGGCACGACCAAAGAAGGCGATAAGGATTACATTGCTCGGGTAGCGCTTTCACCAAATATGGATTTAGCATTGCATAAAAAAGTCTTTTTGGATTTTGTAAATAGTATTTAAAATCGAAATCTTCAAAGCACGGACTGGAAATTGAATAGCTCCGTATGTAGTAGCCTATTAAATAAACGGGTTCAAAAACCGAAAAATGCCATTCTAATCTCGCGTCTTAAGGCGCGAGATTTTTTATGAAAAACAAATTAACTTTGTACGGATGTATAACAAAATAGCACAGCAATTGCGTCAACCTACCGGCATTTGGGGGAAGATTATTTCCAAGTTTTTGAAAAAAATGAACGGTGAAATCTATACTCAAATGATAAAAGAGGTAGATGCAAACGATGACGATAAAATTTATGAAATTGGTTACGGCCATGGATCGGGTGTTTTTCAATTAGCCAAACAGGCCAATTGTATCGTTAATGGAATTGATTTTTCGGAGGTAATGTTCGTAGATGCCGTTAAATTGAATCAAAAATTCATCAGAGAGGATAGGGTACATCTTACTTTTGGTGATTTTCTTTCGGCATCCTTACCAACCCATGAGTACACCAAAGTTTTTTGTGTGAATGTGATTTATTTTTGGAATGATTTGGAGCAACCCTTTGCCCAAGTACGGAATATGTTGACCAAAAATGGCGTGTTTTTTATTTACATGGATAGCCTAACGGAAATTGAAAATTCACGGTTTACCAACACCGAAAATTTCAACCTATACGATGTGGATGGAGTGAAAACGAAGCTAGTGAAAATAGGGTTTAAGGCAACGCATTACAATTACGGACGTGGACATGTTATTCGAGCATTGAAAGCGTAAAAGCCTTTACAATTCGTAACTGCCTAAATCCGGAAAATTATCACGGCTGTCGCCTTTTAAATCGAGTAATAAGGTGTCGGTGAGTAGAATATCACCTTTATTAATCGCTCTAGAAGAATCAGATAGCAAGAAATCATCCACGTAAGGATCCACAAAAAGCGGGTTATTATATTTCTGTCCAAATTGCGTGGTTGGGTTCAATACTATGTTTTTAAATTTTCCCGTTAAGCCCACGTCTAAGGTGTCTTTCTTTGTTTTAATTACACAGTTTTGAAATAGATAGCTGAACTGTGCATTCAAAGTAGAATCGGTAGAAATTTCCTCATCATTCGTTCCGTACACAATGCTGTTTTCAAAGGTAACATCCAAATCGCCTGCTACTTCCAATCGCCCACCATCGGTAGTGGGTAAATAAAAGTAATTGGTGAGCAGTACGGTCTCATCACTTCGAGTGCCGTATCGCCAACTCCAAAAATTGGCAATAGTGGAATGTAAAAAACTACTTTTTCCAGCGCCTTGAATAGCCAACAAAACATTACCAGAATTGGTAAGGAGTAGGTTGTCGGCCAATATATTATGGTTTCGAACAAGGAGTCCAAGTCCGCCACTATTTTGGATAACGGTATTATACAATTTCACACTGTTGCCAGCCAATTGCGGGTCGCCATCCAAATAGAATTCTTCAGCCTGAATACCGATAAATGCATTTTTAATAATGGCGTTATTGAATTGGTGATTTGCAGGCCCTTCATTCAAGATGATTCGGTCCCATTGACCGGGTTGGTCGTCATAATAATCTTCCAATCGAGTGCCTTGAAAAACGACCTCATTTCCGGGCTCTCCGTTTACGTTTAAGGTAGCTCCTCGGTAGGCCCACATGCCACTTTTATCATAAAAATGCAATTGTGTACCTGCCGGAATATTTAGCGTAATAGCCGAGTCAATCATTAGGAATCCGAAAATTACATGCGGTTTGTCGTTGGGTAAATTTACCACGCTTCCCACGGTATAATAATCCGGATAATCGCTGATATGAGAAATAGAAGGGAGTCCGTTTATAAATAAATTGGGCTTGTAATAGTATGCGTTTTGCCCCCAAGCCGATAGCACAACCGATTGAAGATTACCGTTGGTTTTAAATTCTACTTCATCAAAAATAACGAAGGGGTTGGTCGTAACATTTGGGTCGATGGTGACTTCCGCAAAAACAAAAATACTATCATTCCCTTTAATTTCTATCTGGTTAAAATCAATTCCGGGTTGGCCATTTACATTCAGTCTAAAATTAGAAGTCGTTCCCCCTTTTAAGGATATGTTGGTAATAACAATGGCTTCCGCATTTCGGTTATACACCATAAAACGATGCGTGGCTGAACCCATTTGGGTAAAAACGGTATCAAACGTTAATGTGTCTGTACTAAAGGCCAATTTAGCTGCAGGGTCTGTGGTAATCACATCCTTTTTACAAGAAAATGAAAACAGCACAATAAATAAAATAGAAAGCGTGATAGCTTGTTTCATAATTGAAGGCAAAAATAACAACGGTTTCCATACGGAATAGCTTTAATTTTATTGTTTTTGAGCCGTTTTATTTTTAGGATTATCTGGCTTGTTATTTTTATTGAATCTGTAGCTATTAGTTTCTAATTGATTTACTGGGTTGTTGAGCACATAGTAATCAATATAATTTGGTTAAGTATTCAAAATGATCATTCGTTAATTCTATTATTTTAACAAATTAATGAAGCTAGGGATAGTTTCGTGACATTTGAAAGGGTTTGTAAAACTAAATTTGTGGGGACAATCAATCATAATTACGAGTTCAATTAATTCATCCAACTATGAAAAATTTACTAAGTACTGTTCTTCTATTTGCAACTACCCTAGGTATAACGTACGCTAATGCGCCAAAAAAAATGGAAACAGCCGTTTTTGGTGCGGGTTGTTTTTGGTGTGTGGAAGCCGTGTTTCAAGAGCTAAATGGCGTTGAATCGGTAGAAAGCGGTTATGCGGGTGGCGATTTTGCTAACCCTACTTATAAAGAGGTGAGCACCGGTAAAACAGGATATGCAGAAGTGGCAAGAATCACGTACGACCCAGAATTGGTGAGCTTTGAAACCTTGTTAGCCGTGTTTTTTAAAACACATGATCCTACCACATTAAATTATCAAGGAGCAGACCACGGCACCCAATATCGTTCGGCTATTTTTTATACCAATGCGTATCAAAAAGAAGTAGCTGAGCGGATTATTAAGGCTTTGAATAGTGAAAAAGCGTATCCAAAACCTATCGTTACAGAAGTTTCACCGTTGACAAAATTTTGGATAGCCGAAAACTACCACCAAGATTATTATTCTAATAATCCAAATCAAGGTTATTGCGAATTTGTAATTCAACCTAAAATGGAGAAATTTAGGAAGGTGTTTAAAGATAAATTGAAGTAGAAGAAGGAGTGAAAATGACCAATAGAATAGTACGTAGTTTAATCAAACCAACGACTGTTTTTGGTCATTTTTAAGTCTTGTAAAAAACCTTGTTTTACTTTTAAGTTGACCATAAAACTTTTACGTGTACCGAAAGGAGTTAAGCTTAAATCAATTTGCCAACAGTGCAAATCGCGATATACGTTCATGGTAGTGTAGCCCAATTTATTCAAATCAAAATCAAATGAGGAACGCATCATTATTTTCCATCCCGGAGTAAGGTTGACACTTCCCGAAAAATTTAAGGTATTCACCACCGACACCTCGTCTAGTGGTTTGTTGTAAGTCACCACGTAATTGATTTGCGCATCCCATGGAATGTTGAAATCCACGTATTGACTTTCTTGATAAATTGGGTTTTGATTATCCGTTTGATTTAATTTTTTGATTTCTTCTTTATCCTTTTCGTTACTACCCGATTGTCCCGAAAATTTAAGTCCTACACTGGTTCTAAATTGGGTAAGTCGAAGTGGTTTTTGGGTCAAATTGTAATTAAAATTCGAGCTTCTGGAAACTGTACCTGTTTCAGAGTCGGTTTTAAGTCCATAAAAATCGGAAGTGGTTCCGGCATTAATGTTCACGAGTTTACCAATTCTAGCCCGAATATCCATACGCATGGGAGCCCAGTTAAATGAATCGGCCAACATGTTGTAGGAAGTATTAAAATTCCATGCATCAATTAGTTTTACATTAGTAAAGGCATCGGTAGTATCGTTCCTTTTTTTGCGCTTCATTTCAATAATGTTTTGAATTTGAAAGGTCACATTACCCATTTCACTTCCGTTGGGAGTGCCATACACAGAGTTATCAAAAACCGTATAATTTTTGGTTGTTCCGGCCGTATCGGTAACAGTTTCTCCAAAATACTCCGGAAATTTATCACTTAAATTGGGTTGGTATGAAAACCCTACAGCAGGCGTTATCGTATGTCGAATGGCTTTTAAATGTTCGCCTCTAAAAGCGAATATACCATAGATTTTGGTAGCGATGGAAGCGTTTAAATTCAAGTTCCCAAATCGTGAAAAGGCAGATGTCGTATCTTTTACCACTCTACCGTATAAGGTATCACTTCCTTCTATATAGGTAGTGGAATCAAATGCTTGGTGCACTTGTTTAAAATACCAAGTTTCTCCATAACTAATGCCTGGAGAGAGGTTAAATTGGCCCAGTTTAACCGAAGTACTAGTATTTACTTGATGCTTTACACCATTGTTAAATTTTCCTGTAAAATCTTGTAAGGGAGGATTTTCCGCATCACCAAATACATCCGTTGTACTCAAGTTTAATTGATTTTTGAAATCGGCTTTATAGTTCATACCAATTTTTTCGTACCACTTACTTTTACCAATTCTTACTTTCTTTTTAAACGGGTAAATTCGGGACATATTCAAATTCACGTTAGGCAATACGAAGTTGATGGTTGAATCCACATTATTTTGGTTGTGACTTGCGTTAATAGTTGCGGTAAACGGACTATCACCAAATTTTTGGGTGTAGGTAATGTTGGATGAAAACTCATTCCGTAGGTAGTTGTTACTAGACACGTTTAAATCGTTTTGGAAATAATTACTACTTCCTAAATTTACCATTGCCGTGAAATTACTGTTTGGTCGAGCTTTTGGATCTTGCGAATGTGACCAATTCACAAAGAATGCTTTACTTACCGTATAGTTAGGTTCATCTTTTTCTCCTGTTTTACTGTTAGTATAGCTAAATTGAAAGGACCCGCTCCTTTTGTAACGTTGGTTATATTTTGATATCGCTCTAACCGACCAACTTCCGTTGGTGTAGGCATCTCCCAATATTTTTAAATCTACTTGGTCGCTAATGCCAAAGTAATAGCCACCATTACTTAAACTAAAACCTTTGGATTGGGAATTACCAATAGCTGGAACCAATACTCCGGAAGTTCGTTTGTCTTGGTTAGGGAAAAAGCCAAAAGGAACCGCCAAAAAGGTGGGGACTTCCTCTACCGCCAAATATGCAGGGCCAGTTACAATTTTGTCGTTATTTATTATTTTAAGTTTTTTTGATTTCACATAATAATGGGGATGTTCCAAATTACAGGTAGTGTAGCGCCCGTTTTTAATGTAAAACACATCTTGTGAATACATTTTTACGGTTTCCCCGTGAATGTAGCCACTCGATTCTTGGGTAGTAATTTTTTTAATCAATCCTTTTTTAGAATGGAAATTATATAACATCTCGCCCGAGGAGTATTCTTGCCCTTTTTCATTAAAAATTGGGGTGTTTACTATTTTTCCAGTCGAGTCGGGTAGCCCTTTAGCAAGCACTTCATTAGCGGCAAAGTCAATTTCTAAATAATCGGCATCCAATTTAATACTTTCATATTCTACCCATGCTTTTCCCCACAAATACGCTTTGTTGTTCAAATTGTCAATCATGATGGAGTCATCCGCATGGTATTTCACTTTCGATTTAAAACTGGACTCCATCCGTTCCGGGTTTTTAACCAACTTCTTTAAAGAATTTACTATTTGGGTGTCGGGAAGCGTTTGAGTGATGGTATCAGGATTCAAACCATTAATGGGTTGCGAATTAACCGATGAAGAATCCAAATTAACTTCAATAGAATCGGCATTCCAATTTAGGCTAATCTCGTTAGCTCTTTCTGAATTTAAAAAAATGGCATACGCATTGCCTATCCCTGCAAAAGTCAAGCAAATAATTAACACTGTAACGTGAACTATTTTATGTCGATACAAAAGATATTGCAATTTTTCGGTGATATGTTTGTTACCTAATTTGATGCTGCAAATTTAAGAATTAGGTTTGCCTACAGGCAAGTCTTAACAAATTGAAAGAAATAAAAAATAAATGAATTATAAATCACTTTTAATCACCTGCATAGTATTCCTCTTAACCACTATTTCTTTTGGTCAAACCGTAACAGGATACCAACTTCAACGTGTTATTATTGATGCCGGACACGGAGGAAAAGATCCAGGAGCAATTGGAACAGGAAGATATAAAAACACCGAAGCCGATGTTGCATTGGCGGTTAGCCTAAAGGTGAAAGAATATATTTTGAAATATTACGACAGTGTGGAGGTAATAATGACCCGAGATACCGACCATTTTATTGAATTACGAAATCGAACCAAAGTGGCCAATGAGGCAAAGGCAGATTTGTTTATTTCTATTCACTGTAATACGAATGGAAACAAATCGGCTAGTGGTACAGAAACCTATGTAATTGGGGTGTCTAAAGAAAAATCGAATCTTGCGGTAGCGAAACGTGAAAACCAGGTAATCACATTAGAGGATAACTACGAGGAACATTACGAGGGTTTTGACCCGAATTCACCCGAGATAATGGTGGGATTAACCATGACCCAACAAGCGTATTTGGAAAATAGTATTTTGTTTGCCGATTTGGTTCAAAAACAATTTACGCATAGGGTAGGGCGTAAAAATAGAGGCGTAAAACAAGCTGGGTATTATGTAATTTCTTATACCATGATGCCTAGTGTTTTAATTGAGTTAGGGTTTATTAGCAACCATGCCGAGGAGGATTTTTTAAATTCTGAAAAGGGTCAAGTGTACATGGCTTCTGCAATTTATCGTGCTTTTAAGGCGTATAAAATAAAATTAGAAGGGGTTGATTCTTCAATCAAACCAGAAGTAAAGGATGTAAAAACGAATAAACAAGAATCTCCAAAAGAACAGGTGGTAGAGCCAGTAAAAGAAACGGTGACCGAAAACGTGCCTGATCCTGCTTCAGCACCCATTGGTGGATTAAACATTAGCAAAGAAACCAACCCGGAAGCAGCTGATAATGCGGTTAACTCAGATTTAGACTACCGAGTTCAAGTGGCTACATCCACAAAGAAATTAGAATTGAAAAGCTACAATTTTAAAGGTCACGGAGATGTTTCAATGAGCGAAAGCCACGGAAAGTATAAATATTACTTAGGACACTTTGCTAATTTTGATGATGCTTTGGCTTATCAAAGAGAGCTACGCGCCAAGGATTTTGAAGATGCATTTCTTGTGGTTTTTTATAAGGACGAGGAAATTTCGCTTAAAAAAGCAGAAAACTTATCCAATCAAAATAAATAGCAAATTTCTCTCGGTAGTGTTGCCTAAATTTGGCAAATTTGGAGATTAATTAAATTGCATGGGAATTAAAGAAATTAAAGTCGGTATATTAACCTTAACGGGGTTAACCATTGCTTATTTTGGGTTTAATTATTTGAAAGGAAACAGTCTGTTTAACAAGGGCGAAACGTTCTATTCTATCTACCAAGATGTGGAAGGATTGCACGTGGGTAGCAAGGTGGTTTTAAATGGATTTCCGATTGGTAAAGTGAAAAAAATCACGTTTATTGAAGGCGGTTCAGGCAGATTAGTTGCCGAATATTTGGTTTCCGACCCTTCCATTAAGGTTTCTAACAATACCGTAGCGCAAATTTTGAGTACTGACCTATTTGGTTCTAAAGCCATTAATTTGTTGATTGGTAATTCTGCTGATTTGGCCCAATCGGGCGATACGCTGCAAAGTTCGGAGGCGCGTGGTATGATGGATGAAATCAATGAACGAATTGACCCATACGAACAGCAAGCTAAAAAATTATTGCATCAGGTGGATACCCTTTTACAAGGAGTGAAAATTACGGTAAACTCGCTGAATGCAATGTTGATTCAAGAGCAGGGTAAAATTGGAGCTATTACTTCCAATGTGACTGCAATTACCCAAAATTTAGAAGATAACAATGCGCATATATCAGGAACTTTAGCCAATTTGCATCAGTTATCTGATTCGTTGAATCAAGCGGATGTGAAAAGGATATTAGACAATGCTGGTATTGCAGTGGCAAATATGAAAGAAGCCATGGAAAAAGTGAATAATGGCTCTGGCACGATGGGTAAACTAATCAACGATAGTTCACTGTATATTAATTTGAATAACTCGGCCAAAGACTTGGATTTATTAATGAAAGATTTGAATGAAAATCCACGTAGATACGTTCATTTTTCAGTATTTGGTGGAAAAGATAAAGAGGATAAATTGGATAAATAAGACACATGATAAGCTCCATAATATTTGTACTTGTTTTAGCCGCAGGAGGCTATGTTTTCGCTAAGAAAGTTGGTTTTGTTAGACGAAATATTTTATTAGGAAAAGATATTGATCGTACCGATCGTAAAAAAGACCGATGGATGACGATGGCCCGGGTAGCCATGGGCCAATCCAAAATGAGTGCGCGTCCGGTGGCGGGTATTCTCCATTTATTTGTGTACCTCGGTTTCATTCTGATTAATGTAGAAGTACTTGAAATTATTTTGGATGGACTTTTTGGAACCCATCGCTTATTTCATTCATTTTTGGGTGATTATTATTTTGTGGCTATTAACTTTTTTGAAGTTTTAGCATTCTTTGTTATTGTAGGTGTTACCGTTTTTTGGTTCCGTAGAATGGTGGTGAAAATTCCGCGTTTTTGGAGTAAAGAAATGAAAGGTTGGCCTAAAAATGATGCGTTAATCATTTTATACATTGAGTTTGTTTTAATGTCGGCTTTATTAATTATGAATGCGGCAGACCAAGTATTAATGTCTACCGACCCAGCCGTATTAGAAGCTAAAGGATTGCATCATTATGCATTAAATCTAAACGGACATTTTGCGGTAAGTCAGTTTTTAGTGGGAATTATGCCTATCAATTTAATGACTTTGCATTACATTGAACGTGGTGCGTGGTGGTTTCACATTTTAGGCATTTTGGCATTTATGAATTACTTGCCTTATTCTAAACACTTTCACATTTTCTTGGCATTTCCAAACACCTTTTATGCAAAGTTGACCCCCAAAACGGAGTTGGATAACTTAGCGGCTGTGACCAAAGAGGTGGAAATGATGTTTGACCCAAGTATCGACCCGTATGCAGCTCCTGCCGAAGGTGCAGAAGAAGCGGTGCCAGAAAGATTTGGAGCCAAAGATGTACAAGATTTAACATGGAAACAGTTAATGGATTCCTACACTTGTACCGAGTGTGGTCGTTGTACTTCGGTATGTCCAGCTAACTTAACAGGTAAGTTATTATCTCCTCGAAAAATCATGATGGATACACGTGATCGTTTGGAGGAAGTAGGTAAAAATATAGATGCCCATGGAGCGGGTCATGATGATGGTAAATCATTATTGAATGACTACATCCAACCAGAAGAGTTGTGGGCGTGTACTACGTGTAATGCGTGTACGGAAGCTTGTCCGATACTTATCGACCCGGCTTCTATTATTGTTGATTTACGAAGGTATTTGGTTATGGAAGAGTCGCAAGGGCCAGCAGAATTAAATGCGGTTTATACCAATATGGAAAACAACGGTGCGCCATGGCAATTTGCACAAGCAGACCGATTAAATTGGAAAGACGAGTAACGTTACTGCGAATAGTATTGTAGAATTAGAGGAATAAGACATAGATGGAAAATAAAATTGTAGTCCCAACCATGGCGGAATTGACCGCCAAAGGCGAAGCTCCAGAAGTACTTTTTTGGGTAGGTTGTGCCGGGAGTTTTGACGATAGAGCTAAGAAAATTACCAAAGCATTTGTGAAGATTTTGAACCAAGCAGGAGTGAAGTTTGCTGTTTTAGGTACCGAAGAATCCTGTTCAGGCGATCCAGCGAAAAGGGCTGGAAACGAATTTTTGTTTCAAATGCAAGCCATGATGAACATTCAGGTCATGAATGGCTATAATGTGACCAAAGTGGTGACTACCTGTCCGCATTGTTTTAATACCATTAAAAATGAATACGCCAAATTGGGCGGAAAATTTGACGTGGTGCATCATACCGAGTTGATTAACGATTTGCTTAAAACTGGAAGAATTACGGCAGAAGGTGGCGCCTTTAAAGGAAAGAAAATCACATTTCATGATCCTTGTTACTTAGGCAGAGGAAATGATGTGTATGAAGCCCCTCGTGAAGTTTTGAGCAAAATTGATACTGCGCTAGTTGAGATGACCCGTTCACGTCATAATTCCTTGTGTTGTGGAGCAGGAGGAGCTCAAATGTTTAAGGAAGCAGAAAAAGGAGATAAAGAAATATTTGTGGAAAGAACCGGTGATGTGCTGGAGGTTAAAGCAGATATTGTAGCCACCGGATGTGCTTTTTGTAACACCATGCTCACCGATGGAGTAAAACATTTTAATAAAGAAAGTGAAGTTCAAGTGTTGGATATTGCTGAATTAATTGCCACTGCGGCCGATTTATAATGAGCAGTACTACACTAATTCCAAATCTTCCAGACCACTCGCGCGTTTGGATATACACCTCTTCTAGAGAGTTTACTGAAAGCGAAATTCTGGAAATTGAAGCCGTAGGGAAGCAGTTTGTAGAAACCTGGCGCGTACACGGAAGTGCGATGTCGGCAGAATTTAAAATTATTTATAATCGGTTTGTTGTAATTGCTGCCGATGAGCAAGTGGCTGGTGTTTCAGGTTGTGGTATTGATAGTACCGTAGCGCTTATGAAACAAATAGAGGAAAAATATTCAGTCGTATTATTGGATAAATTAAACCTTGCTTTCCATTCGGTACAAAACACCATTGAGGTATTACCGATGATGGAATTTCAAAATAAAATGGACCAAGGAGGCATCCATTCACAAACAATCGTGTTTAATAACCTAGTAGAAACCTTGGGAGAATTACGTTCTTCGTGGGAAGTACCGTTGAAAGAAAGCTGGCACAAGCAATTGTTGTAGCACGAAGGTTCTTAGTATATATTTGACGCGTTAATTAATCTCAGGATTAGAATTAAAATGAAGAGAGGAATTTTTATTGTATTAGTACTTTTATCCGTGGTGGCCATAAGATGTCAGCAAGATCCACGCAATGACGCTTGTTATGACCCAGATTTGGTAAAAATGATGAAAGACTCTACCTGTGCCTTATCTTGTCAGGGCGTATGTGCTTGCAACGGGGCTACTTATTGTAATGAATGCGAGGCCATGAAAGCTGGTTTTGCCGTAGCACCCGGAGATACTGTTCCTTGCAGTCAAAAATAATGGATTGGCGTAGCCAATAAAAAATGCCAAGACACAAAAAAACCTAAAGTAAAACTTTAGGTTCTAATGCCTTTGAATAATCGATATTCTTCTTCTTTTAATCTCTTAAATCTACAATGTCACCTGCTTTAGAGGTATCAAACACAAACATAGCGTTATTCATCGCTTGATTGTTTTTGATTAATTTAAGATCATACGTAAATGTATTTCCGTCTTTCCCAAAAATCTCAATTCTCGCGATCTGAGATGAAGCCTTTTGGATGTAGATTTTTATGGTATGATACGGTTTTCCGCCTCCCTCAGGAAACAATTTTATCATATCTACCTTCGAGCCATTAATCACCGTTTCTGCGCCATATAAGTAGTTAAATCCTGTTTCATAAATACTCAACATAGAGGAAGGACTAAAAGACTCTTCGCCATCGGCTTCCGCATTGGTAATTTGACATTCATCATCATCTTCCAAAAATGTCCAAACGGTTTTGCCATCGCTGTAACGCTCAATTCCAGGGAAAACCAATTTGTATTGTTGCCCTTTTAACCAAATAGTTCCTTTTTGAGATTCATCAATACCATTTGGTTTATTTACCAATCGGTAATTAAATTCAATATAAATGGTGGATGCGGCTTTATTAGTAGCGCTCACTTTGTCCAAAATAGCTTTTGCTTTCGGGTCTTTTGGATTTTCGTTTTGTGCATTGGCGTTCCATGTAAATGAAAGTAACAAGATGGCAACAAAAAGTATTTTTTTCATGTGTTTTGTTTTTTGCAAATTTAAATTTAAACCTGAATTATTCGGTTTAGCTATCCCCATTCAATTTCTGAGCCAAACTCATTTCATCAGGAATTAATACATCTCTAGCCTTACTACCAGAAAACGGGCCAATAATTCCAGCAGCTTCCAATTGATCAATTATTCTTCCAGCTCTGTTGTATCCCAGTTTTAACCTCCGTTGCAATAAAGAAGCAGAACCTTGTTGATGTTGAACCACAATAGAGGCCGCATCGTTAAATAATACATCACGGTCTTCATCGGCCATGGAGCCTTGACTTGTACTTGATTCGCCTACAAATTCGGGTAATAAAAATGCATCTGCATATCCTTGTTGCTCACCAATAAAATTACAAATTCTTTCCACTTCTGGTGTATCCACAAACGGACATTGTAAACGAACAATCTCATTTCCAGGAGAGAATAGTAAATCCCCGCGGCCAATCAATTGGTCGGCACCACCGGCATCTAAAATAGTTCGAGAATCAATTTTGGAAGTTACTCTAAAAGCCAGCCGTGCGGGGAAATTGGCTTTAATCATACCCGTAATTACATTTACCGAAGGCCGTTGGGTAGCTACAATTAAGTGGATTCCAATAGCCCGAGCCAATTGGGCTAACCGAGCAATAGGTGTTTCCACTTCTTTACCTGCAGTCATAATTAAATCGGCAAATTCATCAATTACCAAAACGATGTAAGGCAAATAACGGTGACCGTTTTCTGGATTCAATTTCCGTGCTACAAATTTTTCATTATACTCCACAATAGTTCGTGCCATGGCCTCTTTTAATAGGTCATACCGTTGGTCCATTTCAATACATAACGAATTTAAAGTGGCCACTACTTTTTGCGTATCCGTAATAATGGCTTCATCTGTATCGGGCAATTTAGCCAAATAATGACGTTCAATTTTGTTGTATAACGTAAGTTCCACTTTCTTGGGATCCACCAATACAAATTTTAATTGCGAAGGGTGGAGCTTATATAACAATGAAACCAAAATCGCATTCAGCCCAACCGATTTACCTTGCCCGGTAGCACCTGCCATCAATAAGTGAGGCATTTTAGCCAAATCGGCAATATAACTTTCGTTCGAAATGGTTTTACCCAAAGCGACCGGTAAAATCATTTTAGAATTTTGAAATTTATCGGAAGCCAACATGGTTTTCATCGAAACAATTTCCGAATTCTTATTCGGTACCTCAATCCCAATGGTTCCACGGCCAGGAATAGGAGCAATGATTCGAATTCCTAAAGCCGAAAGACTCAGTGCAATGTCATCTTCTAAATTCTTAATCTTAGAAATACGAACACCAGCAGCCGGCACAATTTCATATAAAGTAACCGTTGGTCCAATAACCGCAGAGATGGAGGAAATCTCGATTTTGTAATTTTTGAGGGTCACAATAATTCGATTCTTGTTTTCCTCTAATTCCGTACGGTCAATTTGAATACCGGTTTCACCAAAATCTTTTAATAAATCAAGACTTGGTTTTTGATATTTCGATAAATCTAATTCTGGGTCGTACTCTCCAAATTCTTTAGCTAAATCGCGTATTTCACTGTCCTTTAGAGTTTCTTCACCTTCGCCAACAACCGCTTCTATCTCAATGTCTTCATCAACAATAGTAGGTTTGGTATCTATCACAGTTGTATCTAATGAAATGTTTTCAATTGGCAATTCCGCATCCTCCAACGGAGTAGATGAAACAGGAATAGATTCGGGTGGAACCACTACATCCAATGGGAGTTCATCCACTGGTGCAATAGGAGCAACAGGTTCAGACACCGGAAGGGGAGTAGCTATGATGGATTCTTCTTCCACCACCTTTTCGGTACGTTTTTCTAGTTTAAAATCTAATTCCGGACTAGTCTCTTCGCCAACTTCTGCCTCGTGGTTATCGGTTTTTTTATCCATTAAAACATCTGTTTTGGGAAACAGATTTTCTAAGGAAATATTAAAATTGATTAGGATGAAAGCTGCTAAAACAAATAGTAGGATAAGCAATGAACCTATCGAACCTAACGCCAAATTTAAGGTATTAATAATGGCCCAACCTATACCTCCGCTCAACATTAAGGTATCGGATGAGGTGAAGAAAAACGCCATAAATGCAGGTAACCATAGCAGGATAAATATGCTATATTTAAATACTACCTTGGTGGGTACTAACGTTAATTTGAATAGTGATTTAATACCTAATCTAAACAGTATAGGCACAAAAATAAAGGCGGAAATTCCAAACCAATCGCCCATAAATTTTTGAGATAGAACTGCGCCAAATTTTCCGAGCCAATTACGCACTTCGCCACTACCAAGCTCATCCAGATTAGTTTGCAGTATGTTCTGGTCGTAATTTCCGGTGATTAAAAATGAGGTAAATGCAATTAAAAAAATCAGTGAGATCAAAATGAGTGTCAGGCCAAAACCAATGCGGATTTTGTCTGAGTTTATACCAGAGAATACCTTTTTTTTATTGGATTTAGGCGTGTCTTCAACGTCTAGTTTATCGGACTTATTTTTTTCTCCTTTTGGTCTATTTACCTTCTTCGCCATATTGTTTGATAGATTGTACTCTTATTTCAAAAGTAAAGTTTGAAAACCCTAGTAAAATTAGGATGTAGCATTAGTTTTCAGAAAGGTTATTAACAATTATTCAAGTGGAATAGGAGCGAGATGAAGATGCATGTATGGGAATTTGGATACTCAATTGGTTTGGATAAAAAGCAGAATTGATGAGTTCATTATTTATTTTATGTTTAATTTCGCGCCCGATTTGTGAGAAAGCTAATAGTGTAGCTTTTAACATTTTAAATTATCTGTTATGAAAAGAGTAAACGAATACAAAAAATTATTTAGCGTTGAATCGGAAATCAACCTAAAGGATTTAAAGAAAACTTATCGTGGATTAGTGAAAGAATGGCATCCTGATAAATTTCAAGCGGATGATGAAAAAGCACAAGAAGCAGAATTGATGAGCCGTCAAATTATTGATGGATACCATTTTTTGGTGAGCATTTCTGAAGAAACAAAAGCGGCTAACCTAGATGAATATACGGCTACTATAACCAAAGAAGGAATTGAGGACTTTAAACATAAAAGTTTATTGTTAGAGGTTACCTTCACCGATGGAAATACGTACGAATATTTTGGAGTGAATAGAAATATGTTCCAAAAATTGATAAATGCCGATAAGCAACTACGTTTTGCGAAACGTAATATTTTTAATTCCTATTTGTATCGTAAATCGAAAAAAGCAAGCGCTACAGTCTAGTGTATTTTATTATAAACAAAAAGCCCTTCTAGTAATTACTAGAGGGGCTTTTTGTTTTCTGTTGTTTTAGAAATTATCGCCTGTTTTAATCTAGCGAATAAATCTCCATGATATTTTTTAGCTTCTCGTTAAAATCTATTTTAAGGTCAATTAATTCACCGGTATGAATATCAAAAACCCATCCGTGCACAATTAAATTTCTTTTCTTATAGGCTTGCTGTACGGCAGCTGTTTTTATCAAATTAATGCATTGTTCCTCCACATTTAGCTCCACTAGTCTGCGGTATTTGTCTTCCTCATTCAAGGGGCGTAATTCATCGCTATGAATCCGGTACACATCTCTAATATTTCGTAGCCAAGGATTTAATATTCCTAAATCTGCGGCATCCATAGCTGCTTTTACTCCGCCACATCCGTAATGGCCGCATACCACCACGTGGTTTACTTCCAAGTGATTTACAGCATAATTCAATACAGACATCACATTCAAATCAATGCTAATTACCATGTTGGCAATGTTTCGATGCACAAATGCTTCTCCAGGTTTAACCCCCATTAGCTCTTCAGCTGTTACTCGACTATCGGAACAACCGATGTATAAAAGCTCGGGCTTTTGACCTTTGGAAAGGTCGCTAAAAAAATTCTCATCCACTTCTAATTTTGAAGCTACCCACTTTTTGTTTCTTTCAAAAACATCCGAAATATTCATAATTGCCTATGTATTTTTTGTTTGGCTAAATTACTTTATCCAAAATGGATAGTAGAATTTTTAGGAAAGAATTTGTGAAATCAACATTATTGATTGGTTCGGGTGGATTGATTCTACAATTGCTGTTATTTCCTCAGCCGTTCTACACTTTTGTTTTTTTTGTGTACATTTCACGCATGGTTACAGCTAGAAACATTGGGTTTGTTAAATTTATTTCGTGGGGAGTGCCTCATTTTATTTGGTTAATGATTTGGTCCGGTTTGGTGGCCTATTTGTACCATCATGAATACCTCACATTCGACATACCCTGGTTGCCTATTTCAGTGATTGGTACTGCGGTGGCATTTTATGTGGGATTTAAAAATAATAAGTCATTTGATAGAATGTGGGAAGCCCGAAAAATATGGGGCGCTATCGTAAATTCGAGCCGTTCATGGGGAATGTATGTAGATAATTACATTACCAATCAGTTTGCAGCCAACGAACAAACCCCGGAAAAAATGAAGGAAATTAAAAAGCGAATGATTTACCGACACATTGGTTGGTTATACACCCTTCGTAGTCAATTATTAATACCCACACCTTGGGAACATTCTAGTCAGGCAGGACATATGGGGAGAGCTGCAAAAAAGTATCAAAACAAATTTGGAGTAGGTTTGGTAGATGATGAGGTGACCAAAATAAGTCTGAAATACTATTTACCCTTGACTGAACACGACAGATTAATAGCCCAACAAAACACGGCTACACAAATCATCAATCAGCAATCGCGCGATTTAGTGCAACTACGAGAATTAGGTTTGATTGAGGATTTTCGACACATGGAACTTGGAAAAATATTGTCTGATTTTTATACGCATCAAGGTAAATTAGAACGAATTAAAAAGTTTCCTTTACCACGCCAATATGCGAATATGAGTCGGTATTTTGTAGGCATTTTCATCGCATTAATCCCATTTAGTATGGTACCCGAATTGACGGGTGTTGGACCGTTAGGCGTTTGGTTGTCAGTTCCTATTTCTGCCCTAATAGGGTGGGTGTATTTAATGATGGAGTTGGTTGGTGATTACTCTGAAAACCCGTTCTCAGGAATGGCAAACGATATCCCAATGTTGTCATTGTGCCGAACTATTGAAATTGACTTACGTGAGATGTTGGGTGAAACAGAAATTCCAGAACCTATTCCTATCGTTAATGATGTGTTGATGTAATAAATAATAATAGGTAAAGGATAAGCCAATAACAGGATGAATTGTAAAAATTGCCATGCCGAAGTCACCCAAAACTATTGTCCGCAATGCGGTCAGGTTGCTCAATTAAAAAGAATTGACGGCCATTATATTGTAGCTGAGATTGGAGAGATTTTGAATTTTGACCGTGGCATTTTGTTTACCGTGAAAGAGCTATTAATCAGACCCGGAGAAAACGTTCAGAGTTTCCTTTCAACTACCCGAAGTAGATTGGTTAAACCTGTTATTTTTATCATTATTACCTCCCTTATATATTCATTAACCAACCATTTTTTTGGCATTGAAGATGGTTATGTAAATTACCAAGAAGTTACCCCAACAGCCACCGGTTATATTTTTACGTGGGTGCAAGAACATTACGGATATGCCAATATCATCATGGGCGTTTTCATTGCCTTTTGGACCCAATTATTTTTTAGAAAATACGGTTATAACTTTTTCGAAATTTTAATTCTATTGTGTTTTGTAATGGGCATGGGAATGTTGTTTTATGCCACTTTTGCGTTGTTTCAAGGCCTTACCGATATTGATTTAATGCAAATTGGTGGAATAATAGGGTTCTTATATGTCGCATGGGCTATGGGCCAATTTTTCGATAAAAGTAAATTCGCTAATTACGTTAAAGCATTCTTTGCGTATATGTTAGGTTTTTTGACCTTCACTGTCACAGCTCTTCTTGTGGGCCAATTAATAGAATTCATTAGTAATTAATACATTATGAAAACAAAAAAATCAATCAACCCATTTATGGCCATCATTGCCGTTATTGTGGGTAGCGCACTGTATAAGCAAATCGATTTTGTAAATTTCTCGGTACAGAAGCCCGCTCTTGCTGCGATTTATGCGGTTACTTTAGGAGTGTCGGTGTATTTTTTAATTAAGAGTTATACTAAGGGTACGGAAGAGTGATGTAGTAGCTAAAATTGAATCTAAACCCATTACTTAATCCCTCATAGAAAGGACACCATTAACTCAAAAATACGGAAAGCTTAAACTGCTTAAACTTTAATTTTAAAATAGATTAAACCTGAGGATGAATGGGTAGTCTAAGAGGCTCAATTCAAAGAATAACAGATGAAAAACAGTATCGTACTATTGCTAATCTTATCCCTTTCAGGATGTACCAATTTGCAAACGGTGACTAGCATAGAAAAAAGTAAGGAGATTTCATCCAATTACAAATACTACGATTCAGATAGTCAAATTAGATATCAGGTTTCTAATAATGAGGATTTCCTTTTTTTAACCTTAAATACCTCCAATAGGGCATCTATAATGAAAATAATTAGAACCGGATTAACTATTTATTTTGACACCAATGGTAAAAAGACCAAAGAAACCTATATTCAATATCCGGTAAGGAAATTATCCAATTTGGAGAATGTAAAATCGAATCAAGACCCGCGTAATAAGCCCCATAAAATGAACTTATCGAATATGATTTCAGGGGTGCCTTTACTTGCCAATTATTATATAGACGAAACCGAACATTCGATTCAATTAACCAACGATACCTCTGGGTTAACAGCCTCTTTAACCGAAGAAAACGGAGCGTTAACCTACCGCATAAAAATTCCATTTTCTAAAATAACGACCCACGGTGCGAACTCCCTAACCAATTTTGTGGTAGGCATAGAATCGGGCGCCTTTAAATCACCCTCCCAACGTCCTTCCCAAAATTCTGGCGGTCCTAGTGGTCAAGGCGGAGGCGGAGGTGGTCGTGGTGGCGCAGGAAGACCTGGTGGACCCGGTAACGGTGGCGCTCCCGGTGGTGGACAATCTACCGAAATGACCGAACCTATTAAGTTTTGGTTTAAAGTAAGTTTGACTTTCTAAACTTGGTTTAATAGCTGCCCTTTCCACCCTGATGACTATCATGAATGATTAGGGGGTAACCCCTATAGCATTTTTGTGGAAAAATCTTACTTTAGTGGCATCCTGTAAGAACCGTAAGCTGAATCTGAATTTTGATTTTTTTTCTGGGGTTTTTGATTATTTGTTGGTTTGGATCTTTTGGGGGATTTTGAAAATTGATTAATTATACTGAATATAGAACAGTTTTAACCAGAACAATAAAACTAAAACCATGACAAACTACAAACTAAAAGCAAAAGGAAAATATGGAGATATGCCTAAAGGGTATGAGTTTCAAGTTTCATCAGGGACTATTCCAATTCCAAATGCAAGTGATATTGAAAAGGAAATTGAAAAATTAGGTTTTAACTCCCAGGCAAAATCCTACAGAAGCTCAGGAAATTTTGAGGTTACCAAATTATAATAAACACTCATTCAAATCCAATCAATAATGAACGGAAAATCAAGCATAACGGACAGTCCAAGAAATGTATCGCAAGGCGAGAAAGATAATTTTGGGATAGAACCTTTTGAAAACGGCTTAACTAGATTTATAAACAACAGTAACACACCAATTACTGTTGCTTTACAAGGCGAATGGGGAAGTGGAAAAACTTCTCTAATGAACAGTCTTAAAAAAAGCCTAAGTGATGGAGAAAACTCAAAATTTCATTCAATTTGGTTAAACACTTGGGAGTATGCTTTAATGAAAGATGCTCAAACAACTTTGAAGGATATTATCACAGGTTTAATTCAAGAAACGTCAAAGGTGGCAAAGGTGGATGAAACAAAAACCGAAAAGATTCTAAATACATTTTTGGGAGGCTTAAAAGACACATCTAAAATTATCGCAAAAAATGCACTTGATAAAACGGTAGATGGTGCAGGCTCAATGATTGATGCTTTTTCGGGTCAAGGAAAATCTTCAATTTCAGAAGTTAGAACTGAGTTAGAAGAAATAATTGAGGATTGTATCAAGAAAGATAATAAAGAAGGTTTTATTTTTTTTATAGATGATTTAGATAGAATAGATCCGCCTATTGCAGTTCAATTATTAGAGTTACTAAAAAATATATTCACTTTAAAAAATTGTATATTCGTCTTGGCCATTGATTATGATGTAGTAATCAAAGGTCTTGAACCGAAATTTGGGAAGTTATCAGAACTAAACGAAAGAGAGTTTAGGTCATTTTTTGATAAAATAATTCAAGTTCCTTTCTCAATGCCAGTTTCAAGTTACAGCATTGATGCTTTCTTAAAGGAAAGTTTACAAACAACAAATTACATAAGTGAAGCTAATTCGAAAAACAATGAATTAATTGCTAAATTTTCTGAAATTTCCAACCTTTCCGTTGGTAAAAACCCAAGAGCTTTAAAAAGGCTGATGAATTCATTATCATTAATTAGTTGCATAAATTCAGCTAAGGGTAACGACCAAGAAAGCGACCAATTAAATGAAGAGTTAGAACTATTAGTCAATTTTGCTTTGGTTAGTATTCAAATAGCTTATCCTCCGGTTTATCGTCTGTTATCTTTACATTCTGCTTTTGATAAATGGAATGAAAGTGTGGCCTTACAAATGAATTTAAAACCATTAGACCAGCAAAGTATTGAAAAACTAAGCCAATCCGAAGAGTTTGATGAAGAGTGGGAGCAAGTTTTGTTCAGACTTTGTGAAAATGACCATTATCTTAAAAAAAGAGCTTTGAATATCTCCAGACTATTGAATAGCCTAAAAGCATTTATAAAAGAAAAAGGGGAAGATATTGAAGATTTGATTGGCTCAGTAATTTCTCTTTCATCGGTAACAAACCTTGAAGCATTTGACAAACCTGCTGTTGATTATCATAAAGGAAATTTCTTAAAAAAATTAAGACACCTGTTAATTAAACAATTACAAAAGGATTTACCAGAAATTTCAAGTAAAATAAAACCACAAGGAAAAAGAGTACAATCAAATGCTTTTTTGAAGTTTTCGGACAAAGATTGGGGCCATTGGTTAAAACTTCACTCTCATCCTTATGAAGGGGGGATTCGCTTAATTATGGTTTCTGATAAATGGGTTTCACCAATAAGAAAGCATACAACATTACAAAATGCAATTAAAGAAACAGGTTTAGAAAATGATTTACGCAAATTAGAGCAAGAGTATAATGAGTTCACTAATAGATATAGTGAATTCAAACCATCTGACCTATATGAGCACATAGCTACACATGATAATTGCTTTGTTTTAGAGTTATATACGTATTTAACACTACCCAATACGGATGCTTTTTACACGGATGAAAACATCAAAAAAATTAGTTCTGTAGTTAAAGAAACCTATGGTTTATTATTGAAACTAGAAGCTTTTAAAAGCAAAGTTTGGGCATATTACAATAAATAACAATGGAGAATAAATCAGTTGATTACAATAAGATTAAGCAATTACTTAGGATTGTTAAATCTAAAATTGAAGCTCATACCGAATTCAAGAAAGAATATAATAAACAGTTAGCCTTTGATTTTAATCTATTCAATTTTTTTAATGTTGGAGAAAATAAGGTTAGTGAAATATTAGCTTTTTTTCTCAACCCTAAAGAAAGTCATGGTCAAGGAAACATTTTCTTAAGAGATTTTGTGACAGAGTTTTATAAAGAAGATGTTGATTTATCAAATGCTTACATTGAATGTGAAAAAATAATCACAAACAAAAGAAGAATAGACCTGTATATAAAACTTAATGATTTCACAATTGCTATTGAAAATAAAATTTGGGCAGATGATCAGCCCAACCAATTGAAGGATTACGCAACTTATTTAGAAAAAGAAACTAAAGGTAATTTTCTTTTGGTATATCTTAACCCATATGGTTCTATGCCCACCGAAAAAAGTATTGGCAATGAATACAAAGAAGAACTATTTTCAAAAGAACAATACAAGAAAATAAGTTATAAGAATGATATTTTAGGGCTAATTGATAGGTGGTCTGGCATCTGTGAAGCCGACAATGTTACTTTTTTTATTAAAGAGTTTAAGAAATATTTAAAAATCAAATTCCTAGGAAATAACACAATTAATATGTCAACAAAATTAAGAGAGTTAATTTATAATAATCAACACGAAGTAAATGCTTTAGTTAAAGAGTATAATACCATTGGTGATGAGATTGTAAGAAAATTAAATGAAACAGGAAAAGAGTTAGATAAGCGTAATCCGGTAATAAATGAAGATTTAATACTTTCAAAAAGTGGTTTGTTTAATTGGTATGGTACAAGAGTTTACAAATATTCAATTTCAAAAGGGCCAAATAAAATATGGATTCAATTATTTAGAGAAGATGTGTTTTTATACTCAAATTACTATTTTCAAGATGGAACTGATGAAAGGTTCAAAGAAATTACCCAGGAATTAGGTCTTAACGATAGACTTATTGTGGATCACAACAAAAGTAAAGAAGACTTAATCGCCATTTTTATTGGCCAGGTAGAAAAGACAAACAAAATATTTAAAGAATACGATAAGTTTATAAATGAATAACGAAGAGTACTTTATGGCAATCGGAATAGGCCCCCTAACGCAGATTCACACATCATAGCTTTCTAATTCTGTTTAACAAACAGGATTAGAAAAACGGTATGGCAACCGGAATAGGTTCCACAAACCCGACAATTATTTCAATAACCATACGCCTGTATTGTTTTAAATTGCACTCCTAAAATCACGCAAAATGAACATTCCAAATAATCACATAAATTACATAGAGTTTACGGCCAAAGACTTGGAAAAAATCAAAACCTTTTACACCGGTGCTTTTGATTGGGCGTTTACCGATTACGGACCTACCTATACCGCGTTTGAGAACAGTGGTATAGCAGGTGGATTTGAAAAGACTGAGAATGAAGCCGTAAATGGCGCATTGGTGGTTTTATACCACAAAAACTTGGCTAAAATAAAAGCGGCTGTTATTAAGTATGGCGGTCAAATCACGAAAGACATATTTGCGTTTCCTGGAGGTAGCCGGTTTCAGTTTAAGGATCCATCTGGTAATGAATTAGCGGTTTGGTCTGAAAAATAGAAGTGATTTAGATGCAATTAAAAAAATACATATTCAATTGCTTTCTGCTCCTAATTCCACTTTTTTTATGGAATATTATCCTCGTTGGCTATTTGCCTAAAGCTTATAGTCCTGAATTATTTTGGAAAGACATACCTAATTGGATTGGCTATGGTGAAAATATTTTGAGAACTAGTGTATTTGTATTTCCTGTAATTATGATTTTGTCGTTAAAAACAAGATTGCAAAAAATAGGGTTAGGGATTTATGTAATTGGGATTCTTATTTATTTTTCATCTTGGCTTTTTGCCATTATTTACCCACAATCTGCTTGGACAACAAGTTTGGTAGGATTTATGGCCCCAGCCTATACCACCATTATCTTTTTTGTTGGAATAGGATTAATTGGAAACGAAACTTTTTTTAAAATCTCAAAAGCATCCCTGATTTACATAGTACTTTCAGTGCTTTTTGTGATATTTCATTCGGCCCATACCTATATTGTTTTTCAAAATTTAAATGGATAAAAAAGAAAATTTTCAGGATATGCATCCATTCATAGAATTGAAAACGAAACGATTTTTTTTGCGAATGTTAAAGCCTTCCGATTGGAAAGCTATTTCGTATTTACGTTCGGATACAGAGGTCAATAAATTTGTGAAACGACCAAGTGCCGAAACCAAAGAGAAAGCCTTGGCTTTCATCGCAAAAATTGAAAATAGAATAGGGGAGCATAGCTTTTATTATTGGAGTATTTCGGAAGAATCGGATTCGGAAATGCTGGGTAGTATTTGTTTGTGGAATTTTTCGTACGACCGTAAAACGGGGGAAGTAGGCTACGATTTGAATCCTGCGTTTCAAGGGATTGGAGTTATGGATGAAGCACTCAAAAAGGTGCTGGAATTTGGATTTAATCATTTAAAGCTACATACAATAGAAGCCTATACCCAAAAGAATAACCGCAGCTCCACCAAACTATTGGAGCGAAACGGTTTTAAAAGAAATCTGGATAGAACAGATGCCAATAATCCAAGCAATTGGATTTTTGAACGTTATACAGACCATTTATAGAAGATTGGTTTCAGCCAATAAAGTAAAGAATTGTGGCTAAATAGGGCATTGGATGGAAAGAAGAGGTTCAAATGGAGGTCGGAATTAGATTGTATATAAGCAACCCATTTCAAATAATTTGCGTACATTTGTTTAATCTTTTTAAAAAATAATTAAACAATTAAATATGAATATTTTCTCAATCAAAAGTATTGCACTTATTTTAACCTCATTTTTACTGTTTTCATTTACCATTTCACCAGATGAAAAAAGCCTTTCAAATTCAATTTACGATATTCAGATTTCCACTTTAATGGGCGACAAATTGGATATGAATTCACTAAAAGGAAAAAAAGTTTTGTTTGTAAATGTAGCTTCAAAATGTGGATTTACCCCGCAGTATGCTGAGTTACAAAAGCTGCATGAAACCCACGGAGATAAAGTAACTATCATTGGGGTGCCTTGCAATCAATTTGGAAGTCAGGAACCAGGTTCGGCTAAAGAAATTCAAAGCTTTTGCACAAAAAACTATGGTGTAACGTTTATGATAACAGAAAAAGTAGATGTAAAAGGGGACAATCAAAGCAACCTTTATGCTTGGTTAACTCAAAAAAAATTAAATGGTGTACAAGACTCAAAAGTCAAATGGAATTTTCAAAAATATTTGATAAGTGAAAATGGTGAATTAATGCACGTTTTTGATTCGTCAACTAAACCGATGAGCAAAGAGTTGATAGATTTATTGTAAAACCTACTTGCAGGTAGTTTAAAAATTTACACCGATTAAATGATAATTCTCCGCATCGTGAAATTGGAGATACAGCCAAGGAAATGCTTAATAAAATAATTATCTTTCTAGTGCTAAATTTCACGGCATTAGCCATTGGTGGTTTGTTTACTGGTGGTGGGGTTTCTTCTATTTGGTATCAAGAATTATCCAAAGCACCATGGACTCCTCCGGGATGGGTTTTTGGAGCTGCGTGGACTTTAATCATGGTTTGTTTTGCCTTTTACATGGCATACCTTTTAAATGAGAATAATAAACAGAAAGTACTGCTACTATTTGGAATTCAATGGATTTTGAATGTAAGCTGGAATCCGATTTTCTTTTATTATCAAAATGTAATTTTAGGATTAATCGTTATTTCATCGCTCACCGTTTTAGTTGCCTATTTCTTTTTCTCTTTTAGAAAAACACTTCCATCCAAATCGGTTTTTATAGCTCCCTATTTGATTTGGCTTCTCATTGCCACCTCACTAAATGCTTACATTCTTATGTATAATTAAAGATGAAAGTTTCTCTGGTTTGGTTTAGACGTGACTTACGGTTAGCAGACAATACCGCTTTAAATGCTGCGCTAAAAAGCGGCAATAATGTATTACCTCTATTCATTTTTGATGATGAAATTTTGGAGGAACTACCTAAAAATGACGCGCGGTTAAGTTTCATTTACGACCAACTTAAAGCGATTCATACCAAACTGAGAAAAAACAATTCATCCATATTAGTGGTACGTGGAAACGTAGAAGAAGTCTTCAAAAAACTTATAGATTCCTATTCCATTGAAAGCGTTTACACCAATAAAGATTATGAACCTTACGCCATTGGTAGAGATGAGAAAATAAAAGCACTTTTAGCTGAAAACAACATTTCCTTTCATTCCTATAAGGATCAAGTGATTCATGAAGAAAACGAGGTACTAAAAAAAGATGGAAGTCCATATACTGTTTTCACACCCTATAAAAACAAATGGTTATCCGTATACCAAGCACAATCTCAAACCGCTTCCATTACCTATGAAAAATTCCATACCAAAAACTATCCATTTCCTGATAGAGAGAGCCTAGGTATAGTGGAATCTGAAATTAAAGTACAAGATTTTTCATTAAACAGTGTAAGCACCTATGAGCAGACCCGTAATTTCCCAGAACTAGATTCTGGAAGTTATTTATCGCCTCATTTAAGATTTGGAACCGTAAGTATTCGACAAGTCATGGCACAATTAAAACCAAATTCTGCTGTATTTCTAAGTGAATTAATATGGCGCGAATTCTTTATGCAAATTCTATTTCATTTCCCTAAAGTGGTAACCCATAATTTTCGTTCCAATTACGATGGTATTGAGTGGCGTAATAACGAGGCCGAATTTGATAAATGGTGTAAGGGTGAAACTGGCTACCCGATGGTAGATGCTGGTATGAAACAATTAAATCAAACTGGCTATATGCACAATCGGGTACGGATGGTTACGGCAAGTTTTTTATGCAAACATTTACTGATTGATTGGAGAATGGGAGAAGCCTATTTTGCGCAAAAACTTTTAGATTATGAACTTTCTTCTAATAATGGTAATTGGCAATGGTCGGCAGGTACAGGTTGCGATGCAGCTCCATATTTCAGAATATTTAACCCAATTGAGCAATTAAAAAAATTCGACTCTACTAATGCTTACGTAAAAAAATGGCTCCCAAACTACGGTACTTCAAAATATCCTAAACCGATGGTTGACCATAAAATGGCTCGATTAAGAGCGTTAGAAACATATAAGACCGGTATTGAAAAACATTCCTGAAAATTTCTGTACTACTCACCTGAGTAAGATTTTAATTTATTTCCATTTAAGATTAAAAAGGAAGATTAGAACTTTTCAAGTAATTTAGTGGTTTAATCTCAATGGGGTATTCATGCATGATGTACTCACTTGAAATGACAAATTAGTAACTTCCAATTTATGAACCAATGGTGGAATTAGATTTAATAATTAATAAAACGATGGAGTACCTACAGTTTCCATCTGTAGTAGGCAATGAGAAACCATTTTTGGATAAACTTGAAAAGGATTTTAAATCGCTTCAATTAACCACCAAGCTTTATCCGGGACTATTGGCTGTGCAAGGAAAAAAGCCAAATTCTGCCATTGTTTCTGCGCACATAGATCGGCATGGATTAATAGCCAATGGAAAAGGGGAGTTAGAGTATGCCGCTTACCGAGTGAAAAATGAAACTGCAAAAGTTGTTATTAACCCAAAAGATAAAATGTGGGAGAAAATTGTGGCCCGCTTTAATCACCAAAAAGTATATGCCTATGATGCCAAAACGGGCGAGAAATTAGGGGCAGGCACCATAAATAAGTGTTGCGTATGCTCTATTCGAAATAATTTTGTTTTTGAGGTCCCAGAATTAAGTCAGTTAACCGAAGGGACTCCCGTTAGTTTTTCCACCAATTGCAATGATGCGTCTCATACCATTGATGGGCAATTAGATAATGTGGTTAGTGCAGCATTGGGTTTTACTTTGTTTAAATTTGGATTTGAGGGCACGTTATTGCTTACAAAAGGAGAAGAAATAGGCGAAAGTTGGAAACATATTTATGATTATTTTAAGGATAATAAAACGGAAACAAAAAAGCTGTTTGTATTAGATACCAGTCCTTTTCAGTTGGATGAATCCGTAGATATGAATGCGGTGATTCTGCGCAACAGAGATAATAATGCACATTTTGAATCGGTATTAACGGAAACCATAAAAGAAAAATGCGAGGCGTTGAAAATTCCTTTTCTGGTAAAAGATGAATATATATTATCAAACGCAAAAACAACCAATATTGGAAATACCGAGTTGGGGCATCTTATTTCAAAAAGCAATAACCAAATATCGGGAACTACCGTTCAAATTGCCACAATGGGCTACCATTCCAACCACGAAATAGCGAATTATGAGGCCATTCAAAATGTTTTTAAAATATTATCGGAGACCTTAATTCCAACCCCTTAAAAACAAATCGCGAAGCATAATTATGAAGCCAAATGAGGCCCTGAAAAAAGCACCTCTAAAATAAAAACCAAACTCCAGTAAAAACAATTTCTTACTTTTAGGTTTTATTGAAAGCAAAAAAAATAGCGTACAATGAAATCAAACGAATATCTAGCAAACCGACTTAAAGAAACTCTCACCAAAGGAAAATGGGTTATTGGAAGTAATTTCAAAGAGCAAATTATTGATTTAGATTGGAAAGACGCTACCAAAAAAGTAGCTGACTTGAACACCATTGCAGATTTAACCTTTCATGTTCATTATTACATTGCAGGAGTCATCAAAGTATTGGAAGGAGGCCCGCTCACCATAAAAGATAAGTTCAGTTTTGATTCACCTCCCTTTAAATCCAGTCAAGATTGGAAAAACTTAGTCCATCAATTCTGTTCGGATTCAGAAAAGCTCATATAGCTGGCAGAAAATATGACCGAAGAAGAACTACTTCTCAATTTCACAGATGAGAACTATGGAACATTTTATAGAAATATTGATGTTATGATAGAACACAGTTACTATCATATCGGGCAAATAGTATTGATTAAAAAACTATTTAATAACTTGAAATTAGCCTAGACTCATCTTCCAACTCGATGGTAATATAGGTCTTGAAGTAAGTAAAACCCTTTGTGTGACAAACAAATATATTTAGGTTCTAATTTATTGTAAAAGAAAAATGGCCGCATGATAATCATCTCAATACCTTACAAAAAACATACGAAGATTTTTTTACCTCATATTGGCAAAAAAAAACATGATTTTTCCTCAACAATCAAATTCCTAATCCTTTTTAATCCACCATTTCTTATGGTAAACCGGAGCATCAGGGTAGATGAAAATTGGCACGACCCAAGAGTGAATGCCAATGAAAAGAGCCCGTTCAGTTTAAAATAGTAAAGTACTAAAGGAAATTAGAGAATTTGAAACAATGGAGCTAGAATAGCCTCATTATTTAATATCTTGATTTAGTTTCTTTGGGTTTTGTCTTGAATCGAATAGGGTAACTATTTTAATGCTTTTCTCATCAAATCGGTAAAATAATGTGGTATGTTTGGTAATGACACATTTTCGTAATCCTTGTTCTTTTTCTGAAGAGGGGAAACTTTCGGGTTGTTTTCTAATAATGGTTACACACTTTTCTAATTTGATAATAAAATCGTTTTTAACCTTCACAGACCAATTATCCAATAAGAATTCAAAGAGATTTTCTAATCTGCGTTCTGCTATTTTAGAAATAATGACATTCCTAGCCATTTATTTATGCTTAGAAATAAACGTGTCAAAATCAGAAGAAATCCCTGACTCAATTTGAGCTGAGCCCTCATTTATTTCATTTTTTTGCTCTGGTGAAAGAGAATCCCAAAAATCAGCAGGACCTGCTTTTGTAAAAATATCCTTTATAGACTGAATAATAGAAGGGTTATCCGTATTCAACAGTAATTTCGTTAATTCTATTTTTTCAGCCTGAATATTCATATCCTAATCGATTTACACAAAAATAATTATTTTAATGGTTAGTTTTTACTATTTGGTTTAGATTGCTTTATAATCTTATATATGCGCATTCAATAACATCCAACAAAAAAACATCCGAAGATTTTTTTACCTCATATTGGCAAAATAAAACGTGATTTTTCCTCAACAATCAAATCCCTAATCCTTTTTAATCCACCATTTTTTATGGTAAACCGGAGCATCCGTTCCAATAAAAATAGGTTCTCCAATTTCTGGGGTAGCTACTTGTAAATTCAACTCTTCCGATTTTTTTAGAAAACGTTCCACAGGCTCGGTCCATGCGTGCATAGCCAATGAAAAAGCGCCCCAATGAATGGGCATGATGCGCTTAGCTTGCACATCCTTACCAGCCTGAGCCGATTCTTCCGGAATCATGTGGATAGCGCTCCATTTATCATTGTATTGCCCGCATTCAATCATGGCAAAATCAAAAGGGCCTAGTTTCTCACCAATTTCTTTAAAATGGGGCCCGTAACCGCCATCACCACTAAAATAAATCTTGTCTTTGGTTCCTTTAATCACCCAAGAACCCCAAAGTGTAGTATTCCTATCAGTAAGTCCTCTACCCGAAAAATGACGCGATGGTGCGAAAGTAAATTGGATGGAATCCATCATCACATCGTTCCACCAATCTAACTCCACAATGTTGTCTTTGGGTACGCCCCAAGATTCAAAATGAGCACCCACACCAAGCGGTACGTAAAACATTTTAGTCTTATCCTTTAATTTTTGGATAGAACCGTAATCCAAATGATCATAGTGATCATGAGAGATAATAATGGCATCAATTTGTGGTAATTTTTCTACCGGAATGGGTAGCGATTTGCCGTAACGCATACTACCCAAAAGCGGGTGAGGGGCAGGTACATCCCCAAACATGGGGTCGATTAAAATATTCTTGCCATCCATTTGTAAAAGAAAAGCTGAGTGCCCAAACCAAATCAGTTCGGTCTTAGAAGTGTTTTGTACCAATTCCATCGAATCAATGTGCTGCACCGGAATATCAAAATCGGGCTTGCGGTTGGGTACGCCCTGAATGAGTTCTGAAACTGTTTTAGCCATATCCTTTAGTCCCATGTCTAGATTTGTTTCAATCTGATTGACAAAGATTCCATCTTCGAAGTGGCCTGTTTTTTTATAAAGTGCCACTTTTTCGGATGATGATTTGCCTCCAAATTCGGGGCTTAAATTAACGAATAGTATGCCAATTGTAGCGACTAGTATAATTACAGTCGCAAGGATAATTCCAATCATTTTTAATATTTTTTTAATAATAAATATCATATTTTATACTTGATATTTCTTTAATAGAAAGGTTTTGTACGCTTTTTGGGGTTTGAAATTACCCTTCAAAATTTCGGTTGAAATGGCTAGTACAATTTGATTTAGTAACAAGGCCTCGTTGGTGGGTTCGGCATAATTTAATTGCGCAAAAGCATCCGTTAATTTCGCAATAAATGGTTCCATCTTTTTTGGGTGATTATATTCCGATTGCCATTTTAATTTGAATTGGAGTCGCCAAAAATCGTAATCCTTTTTATGGATGGTGAACGGCAGTTCTATGGCCTTTTTAATCACCAATTTTGGATTTTCTTCTAGCATTATAGGCAATATTAAATCACCCGATTTTATTTCCGCTTCTTCTAAAATGGTGTCTAACAATCCCTTTTTATTATTGAAGTGCCGAAATATTAATGCTTCCGATACCTGTGCAGCTTTTGCAATTTTGCTGGTAGAAGTAGCCGTGTAGCCTTCGTTCGCAAAAAGTGTTAAAGCAATATGAAGTAGTTGCTCTTTTTTTGTCATATATAGTGAGTAATCACTCACAAATGTACGCTTACTTTTTGATTCTAGGGTATGGTTTGAAGAAAGGAAACAGTTTTTTTGTTATCTTCCTATTCCATTTTTTTATAGGCTCTCATTTGTTCGGTTGGTTCAATGATTGAGTACCCTTTCCATAGTTGTTCATCAAATTGGTCCACAAATACCACATTCATAAACTCTTTCTGGTTGAAATTGTTGAATTGTTGATTCGTTATTTCGGTGTTATTCAATACTAAAATCTCAAAAGATTCAACCGTGTTTACCGTTATTTCCAGGCCTACTTTGGTTTCTTTTAATGTTTTATCAATTAAAAAGCGTTCTCGTTTTTTGAGTAATGCCAATTTCCGGTCTATACTCACTTTGGTCCCATTTTTTTTAGCACAATACTTTAGTACATACGTCTCATTTTTCTTTTCAAATAGAATGGATCCATTAAAATAGTTCTCAGTGTAGCCTATTCCCAATAAATGAATATCGGTACCTTTTTTACCCGGAGCATACTCATAATCAGCTCTAATCATGGCGTAAGTATTAATGGAAATGTACACACGACCTTGGAAACTACCGCTTTTTTTAGGCGAAAATTCTATAATATATACATCTTCACCGTTTACTTGCGTTCCTCCTAGCAACGTGAAATTGTATTTTCCTGGGCTATATAAAAACTCCCAATCGCTTTCTACTTTTAGAGTACTATACCGAAGTTGATGGGAAAAAATGGATTGATAACGACTGGTTACCGGTCCTTTTTTTTCTGTAGATGAGTCAGGCATGTTTACTTCTAATTTACTACCCAGCAAGCCACTTTTGGCTTTCCAATATTCCTTTTCTTTCGTGTCTGTAAAAATGGTTTCAAAGGCAGACTCTATTTGTTCTAAATCGGCAATGTCTTTATCTTTTAGTGCCACCGTTTTTATTGGGTCAATTTTAAAATGGTTGCTATCGTTGGCATCTTTAGCGAAATAAGTGTAGCCCAAATAATCGGTATAAGAAGTACTGTGCTTGGGAACAGTATTGGGAATAGAAGCAATGAGCTTTTCATCAATTTCATCAAATGAGCTTTTCTTGTAATCCAATGCAAAGTGCTCAATATCTGAAACATCTTTGTTACGTATAAAAACCTGGCTTTTAAGTGGCTGCCTAATGTAGTTTTTATCTTTGTTTTCAATAACCTTTTTGATAATATCTTTTGCATTTAGTGGGTTTCCGAAAACATATACCTGCTTCAAATTTTGAATGTCCTCCTTTAAATATACTGTTGAGGTAGTTTGTAACTCAGCAATCGAAATAGTTTTGGTTTTGTAACCAATGTATTGGAAACTAAGTGAGTCTTGAGATTGTAACCCGGTGATGTCAATTATAAAATGCCCTTTTTCATTTGAAATAGAACCTTTGGAGGTGTTTTGAATTGCGATGTTGGCATAAGCTAGCGGAGTACCGTGAGAAAAATCTACGATGATTCCTTTTAAGGTTACGGTATCTTTTAAGAGTAAGTTAGTAATAGAATCCTGCCCCAATGCGGGCGAATAATTGGCAAATAATAAAATAGCTAAAAATGATAAAATGGGAAATTTCATAATTTATTTTTAATTTGATTGTGGTCAAAAATGCAATATAAAAATGGGCAACACTTCTAATTTTTGCATTTTTTAGGATAGACTGTTTGTTGAAGCAAAACGTTGCTTGCTAGAGCGGAATAGCCGTATTTTCTTTTATTCCCTCTAGTACGATTTGACTGTCAATGTCACCCACATTTTGGAGCGCAGTGACTTCATTCACTAAGAAATTTCGGTATTCCTTAACATTCGAAAAACGCACCTTGGCCAAAAAATCGTGAGAACCCGAGGTGTGGTACAACTCGATAACTTCGGGTAAACTTTTTATCTGGTCCAAAAACTTTTGTCGTGGTTCAAATTGGTGCTCCTTGATACTGATATTTAAAAAAACAGTAAGCCCTTTTTTTACCTTTTCCGCATCTAAAATGGCTACATAACTTTTAATAATGCCTAATCGTTCCATTTTTTTTATTCTTTCATAGATGGGCGTAGGGGTAAGATTAAGTTTGGCTGCCATTTCTTTAGCCGTCAATTTGGCATCATTTTGGAGAAATTCAAGGATTTTAATATCAACATTATCCATAATTATTGTTTTTATCCAAAAATATGTTAAAATATAGATTTAATTATCATTTATGAAGAATATCAGTATTGATAAACTCTAAATATTGTTACTTGCAATAGAATTTATCAATATATTTTACCATGTATAGTGTTATGAAAAAGTATTCCAAGTTAACTTCAGCACAAAAGAGTGATTTGGAAATGGCAATTTTTAATGAAGAAACTAAGAGTACTTCATTCAAATTAAAAAATGTGAATTATAAAGCCTATTTATGGCTTAATCACGGAATTCAATTCCTTATTGTTATGGATAATAAGGAACACAAGAAAGTGGACAAATCCTGGAAATTGGATTTGGACGAATCTAGCAAGTTTCATTTTTTAGATGATTATTAATTAAGCAATTATGAAAAAAAACACTCCTTTTCATTTGGCTTTTCCGGTAAAGGATTTAAAAGCCACCATTGATTTTTATTCAGGTATACTTGGATGTAAAATGGGCAGATCAGCCATGTATTGGGTCGATTTCAATTTTTATGGACATCAACTTACGGCTACAGAAAATGCAAAATTTGTAACTAATATGGAGTCAATTTGGAGAAATGATTCTACTTACCCTATTATCCACTTTGGAGCTATTTTGCCTTGGGACGAATGGACGGCTTTGGAAGAAAAATTACGCCAGAATAAGGTGCCCTTTGTTATAGAGCCACATATTGCTTTTCTTGGAGAGGTAGGGGAACAAAAAAGTATGTTTTTGGAAGATCCAAGCGGATATGCCATTGAGTTTAAAACTTTTGAAAATCCAGAACGAATATTTAAGAGCAAGAAATAAGTGATTAATACATAGGTATTTATGTGTGAGTGAATTTATTCGTCACATGTATCAAGTATTCAATTTCAATAGTGTTAAGAGCTATTGAATAGTAAGAACGTAAATCTAGTTTTATGAAAAATCATAATGACATGATAAGTTTGATATGGGCTGAAAGCAAAAAAACAGCTGCTTTCCGTAGCCATCATAATGCCAGTGTATTGGGTAGAAATATCCCTTCTAAAACCGAATTAATTCTTGATATCAAAGGGTTATCGGGTTTTATTTAAAGTAATAATAGTAACTAAAAATGAAAATGAAAAATTCGTATTTCGATTTAATTGAACAAAGCTATTACTTCCCTCAGGAGGGTTTTGATTTGAGAGATGAATCCTTAACATTTCATGGCGTATCTATGAAATATTTAATTGAAAAACATGGAACACCCTTTAAATTTATCTACCTACCCAAAATTGGTGATCAAATAAAAAAGGCAAGAAACCTTTTTCAAAGAGCCATAAAAAACAATAATTACGGTGGTAATTACCACTTTTGTTTTTGTACTAAATGCAATCACTTTCAACATGTAGTAAGCGAAGCGCTTAAATTTAAGGTTAACTTGGAAACCTCTTCCGAGTTTGATATCGATTTGATTTTAAGTTTACATGCGGAAGGTAAGTTTGACAAAAGCCGATTTATTGTTCACAATGGATATAAAACCAAAGGATATCTTGAAAAAATAATCAAACTTCAAGAGTTAGGTTTTACCAATTCTATTATCGTTTTGGACAGTGAAACGGAATATGATAGATTGTGTAAAATTAAAACCAATGTGGTAGTTAAACTGGGTATCCGTATGGCTATTAATGAGGAAGCACAGTCATCATATTACACTTCTAGATTAGGAATGCGACCTAATGAAATTGAACATTTTTTCTTGAAAAAAATAGAGAAAAATAAAAATGTAGAGCTTAAAATGCTGCATTTCTTTGTAGATTCAGGCATTAAAGATTCGTTATATTATTGGGGCGAGTTTCAAAAAGCAATGAGCGTTTACATTAATTTGAAACAGAAATCAGAGAGTTTAACTTATTTCAATTTAGGGGGAGGATTTCCTATTCGTAATCACTTGGGTTTTGAGTATAATTATGAATACATCATTAACGAAATAGTAGCAAATATTGGTAAAGCCTGTAAGGAAGGTGGTGTACCTGACCCAGATATTTTTACTGAATTTGGAAAATTTACGGTAGGAGAGTCAAGCGCCATAATTTTTGAGGTGCTCGAAGAGAAAAAACAAAATGACACCGAAACTTGGTATATTATCAATAATAGTTTGATGAATACCATTCCGGATGCTTGGTCTATTCATGAAAAATTTATTTTGCTTCCTATTAACAAATGGAAAAATGAATATACTCGGGTAAACATTGGTGGGATTAGTTGTGATCATTCAGATTATTACAATTCTGAAGATTTGAACCATGAGGTTTTATTACCAAAACATTCTAATAAAGATAAAGAGCCGTTGTATTTAGGCTTCTTTCATACCGGAGCCTACCAAGATGCCATTAGTGGTTATGGAGGAATCAAACATTGTTTAATACCAGCTCCAAAACACGTAATTGTGGATAGAGATGAAAAAGGAAACATTGTAGATTACGTGTATAGAGAGGAGCAATCTGCAAACGATATGTTTAACATTTTAGGTTACAATAAATGAGTCAATTAAAATTTGGAGGTCTTTCAGACGAATTTACCAATTTCGAAAAATCGAAGGTAGTGTTATTGCCCATTCCTTATGATGGCACAAGTACATGGGGAAAAGGAGCAGATAAAGCACTTGGAGCTTTTATCGAAGCATCGGAAAATATGGAGTTGTATGATATAGAAACCGATTCGGAAGTATATACCAATGGGATTCATATTTTGCCATCCATTCTTGAAAAAAGATGGCCAGAATCGATGACCGATGTCGTGCATGGAAAAGTAAATGAAATTCTTAAAATGGATAAGTTTCCTACCTTTTTGGGAGGAGAACATTCTGTGAGTATTGGCGTGATAAAAGGATTTTCGGAAAAGTACAAGAATTTGACTGTTTTACAGTTGGATGCTCATGCCGACCTTCGTGAAAGTTACAACGGGTCTAAGTTTAATCATGCCTGCGCCTTACATGCAGCAAGTAAAAGCACCAATTTAATTCAAGTAGGAATTCGAAGTATGGATAGTACTGAATTGCCTTATTGGGATAAATCTAAATGCTTTTTGGCTGAAGATATGTACGGAAATACCGCTTGGATGGAGAAATCTATCAATAAATTTACGGATGATGTGTATATCACCATTGATTTGGATGTATTTGACCCATCCATTATGCCATCTACTGGAACTCCAGAGCCGGGTGGGCTTGATTGGAATACCACCATTAGATATTTAAAAAAGGTGTTCCAAGAATGCAATGTGGTTGGTTTTGATATTGTTGAATTAGCCCCAATTGAAAATGCCAAGGCACCTAATTTTTTGGTTGCCAAATTATATTATAAACTTCTTTCTTATAAATTTAAATACAATGACTAAAGGACCAATTAGCGAATTTATGCTAAAACATTTCAAGCATTTTAATTCAGCTACCGTAGTAGATGCTGCAATTGCTTATGATCAGCAATTAAAAAAAGGCAATAAAATGATGGTTACCCTTGCAGGAGCAATGAGTACTGGTGAGTTAGGTAAATCGTTTGCCGAAATGATACGGCAAGATAAAGTGCAAATAATTTCTTGTACAGGTGCTAATTTAGAAGAGGATATCATGAATTTGGTGGCTCATTCTTATTATAAAAGAGTGCCTAATTACCGTGATTTAAGCCCGCAAGAAGAATGGGACTTATTAGAAAAAGGGTTAAATAGGGTGACCGATACGTGTATTCCAGAGGAGGAAGCCTTTAGAAGATTACAAACCCATGTGTATGATATTTGGAAAGATGCAGAACTAAATGGGGAACGATTTTTTCCGCATGAATTCATGTATAAATTATTGATTTCTGGAGTGCTAGAAGAATATTATGAAATCGATCCTGCAGACTCTTGGATGTTGGCTGCGGCCGAAAAAAATATTCCGATTGTGGTTCCTGGATGGGAAGATTCAACCATGGGAAACATTTTCGCTTCCTATTGCCTTAAAGGTGAATTGCTTCCTTCTACCATGAAAACAGGTATTGAATATATGACGTTTTTAGCCAATTGGTATATGAAAAACACCGATGGAAATGATATTGGTTTTTTTCAAATAGGCGGTGGAATTGCTGGCGATTTCCCAATTTGTGTGGTACCAATGCTTGCGCAAGATTTAGAAGAAGAAAACGTTTCTTTTTGGAGTTATTTTTGCCAAATTTCCGACTCTACTACCAGCTATGGCTCGTATTCGGGTGCAGTTCCTAACGAAAAAATTACATGGGGAAAACTAGGAATTGATACGCCAAAATATATAATTGAATCGGATGCGACCATTGTTGCTCCGTTAATATTCGCCTATTTATTAGGCTGGTAAAAAGTATTGAAGGGTTTGGATTATGATTTTCCAAACCCTTCAAAAACACCTAATCCAAATAAAGCAAAATCATATTTCACCGGATCCACTGGATCAAGACGCTGTAAGGTATCCATCACCTCGGTCAAAGCTTTCCAATCGTTTTGTTTACGTTTAAGTATTCCCAATTTGCGCGATACATTTGCGGTATGAACATCTAATGGCAAATACAAATTTGAAGAAGAAAGCTTGGTCCAAATCCCAAAATCAACGCCCCCTTTAGCGGAGCGAGTCATCCATCGTAAATACATATTAATACGCTTTGCGGCAGAGCCTTTAAGTGGGTCGGAAACATGTTTATGGGTCCTAGGTTGATGTGCAACTGTAAAGAATTTTTCTTTAAAGGTTGAAATGTTTTTAGCCATATCTTCTGGATATTCAGATAATGCAGCCTCCAATCCTCCCTCGTTTTTATACAAGTTTTGAAGCGCGTAAAAAAAGGTTTTCAAATCCTCAAAATTGAAAGTCCGATGTTTGAAATTTGAGAAAGGTTCCAAATCATCTTCGGTGAAATTTGCGATAAAATCATATGGTGCCATATCCATGGTTTCCACCAAAAAAGTCGCATTCCTAATAATGGTAGGTCGCTGCCCCCAAGCAATGGTAGCGGCTAGAAATCCGGCTATCTCAATATCCTCTTTTTGTGAAAACAAATGCGGAATTTGAATAGGATCGGACGAAATGAAGTCCAATGTTTCATAATAAGCCGCTTTTTCATTTAAAAAATCTGTTAATTCCGTTTTGTTCATTGAAATTGATTTACAGAGCCATTTTAGCTAACCCACAAAAGAACATCCTTTTGAATGAATAAGAGCAATAAAATATGGGTTTGAATTGCGCTTAAAAAATTTCACAAAATGGATAAATTGAGTTGGTCTTCAGTTGGATGCGTTAAAAAAATGGGAGGTTATTTACCTATTTCCTTCATTTTAGAGAACGGGTGTGAAACAGTAAAAAAATAAATTCCTTAATTTTGAAGGAGTAAAACCAATCTGTAGAAAGGAATGACAGTAATGTATGAAAGACCTGACGGCTATCCGGAAGGCATAATAATCAAAAAATTTTCGAATACAGTAGGCGCCCAAGAAGTATTAGCATCTTGGGATAATATGTTTGCAAAGGATCTTATAAATGACCAATCAAGAGGGGTTATTATTAACTTGCTGAATTGCGATTTTAAAATGAATATGGGTGGTTTTAGACGAATAATTATGTATCTCAAAAATAAAAAAATATTCAAAAGAGTAAAAATAGCAGTCGTTTCCATTTCTCCAGAGGTGATTGTTTATCCGTTTATTGGCCAGCAACAAGAAAAAGAATTGAACATAAGACCCTTTTCTTCTGTTGATGCGGCTGTGCAATGGATTGCTAATGAAATGGCTTAATTTTTCTACAAAACGTATAGATTCAATTTCCTTGCTATAGCAAACAAACACTAAAGGTGCCATATATTATGTACAAGAAACAGAAAAAGCTATTAGCATAATTTGGTGTTTTTATTAATTATAACTGCCTTAAATTAACCTAGGACAGTCTTTGAAAATTATAGTTTGGTATCCAACACTTGCAATTTTTTAAATCCAACTTTTGGTTAAATTTAATTCAACAAAAAGTGCTTACAGATTGGTATATTTAAGTAGGTTAACCTTTGTTCATTTTACAGAATGTATAATATTTTGTATTTTGCTGCCTAGGTATCATTCACCGAATTTATAATGATTCGGACATTCCAACAAACTATGCGAAAACAAGTACTTAGTGTGATTTTCCTCCTCTTTCTATTATTAAGTGTTAACCCAAGTTTCTCCCAAGATAAAGGTTGTAATTGCAAAAGCGACTTAGCGTTTTTGCACGGAAAAATAAAAAAAACACCATCCTATAAAAACAATAAACTAGCCTACAATGATAGATATGCACAAGCTTTAGTTGAGGCTATCACCGTTAGCTCAGACTATGAATGCTTTGTACTATTAAATAAATTATTGTTGGCATTGAATGATAATCATGCTAAAATTTATGGAATTAATAAGGGAGCAACGGAAGAGATAAGAACGGATATGTTGCAATTTGAAAGCTTTAAGAATGGACCTATTTTTAATGGATATCCGCGGGCTAAAATAGATTTGGATAGTCTAAATAATGAGCTGACTAAAAAGCAAGTAAGCGATGTGGAAGGAGTGTATACCAAAAAAAATCACATGACTATTGGCGTTTTTAAGACGGGAAAAGCATATCAGGCTGTTATTTTGGGTACTCAAAACCCAGTTTGGGAGAGAGGTGAAATAATGTATACCTTGATTCCGTATGGGGATAATAATTTACTGAGTATTGGAGGTGACATCGCTTCCAAAAGATTCATCGCTTATCCGGAAAGAATTGAAAATGGCTTTTTTCTAACCATGGGTTTTCAAAAAGACGCCACCCAACCCAATTATGCTTTGGCTAACTATCCGGACAGCACATATGTACGAAAAGAAATTTCATCTGATATAACGTATTTAAAAATTGGTAGTTTTAATTCTTGGTATCCAACACTTTCGGATGCAGAAAAGTTTTATAAATCTCTGGAAGGTACATTGACCAAGAAAAATCTAATTATTGATTTGAGAGATAATGGAGGTGGAGGGAATCGAAACTCCAACATTTTATTAAAAATTGTGGAGCAGTATATGGAACAGCATCGGGTGTGGGTAATTATAAATCAACGAACGGGAAGTAATGCCGAGCAGTTTACCCATAAATTGAGTCAGTTTGAAAATTGCCAAACTTTTGGAAATCGGACCAATGGGACCGTAGCCTACGAATTGGTGGATGCGAATTACAATTTGCCATGTGAGAAATTTATTGCAGTGCTCACATCAAAAAAGCACCCCGAATTTCTGGAAATAGAGTCTATTGGCATTACGCCTCAAGTTACATTTAACATGGATAGCGATTGGTTGAATCAATTAGTTAGCTATTTGGATTTCCTCAAATAGACGAGTTGGGGAGGTTAAAACGTTTTATTACCTACAGTCCAAAGCATCTAAAAACAAGTGAGAAGTTGAAATCAACTATTCATCGGTAAAAAACGACCAATGAGCACGATTAACTTTCTGAAAGAAATGGGTTAACCGATTTTTGAGTCGTTCAACTAAAACAAAAGAATGGAAGAATTTACAAAAATTTTGATATACGTGCATGCTGCTTTTGGCGGTTTAGGATTAATAACCGGCATCGGTAGCGCTGTGGTAACCAAAGGAAGTGCATTGCATAAAAAGATGGGAAAACTATTTTCTATAGGTATGCTAACGAGCTCGCTTATTTCCATTCCCATTTCGTGGATGCCCAATCATGAAAATCTATTTTTATTCTTAATCGGTTTATTTACCATTTACCTAGTTTTAGCGGGAAATATTGCGCTTGGTTTTAAAACCAAAACAGTCGCAGCATGGAAAGATAAACTCGTTTCGGGAGCAATGTTAATCATCTCCGCTGCCATGCTATTTGTTGGGGCTTATGCGCTATTAGGTGATTCAATGGGAATTTTATACTTGGTTTTTGGTGGTTTAGGAATGTTACTTTCTATAAAAGACTTTGTGTTTTATAAAAATCCGAAAAAATCACCCAAGGGTTGGTTGGTAGTGCATTTGGGAAAAATGCTTGGAGCATTGATAGCTTCATTTACTGCATTTATTGTGGCCGGACTTGGGGTAAATAATATTATTGCATGGTTGCTTCCTACCGTTATTGGTACGATATATATAGTGTATTGGAAGCGAAAAACCTTAGGAAAATTAGGTCGGAAATCCAATGTTAACACTAGAGAAAAGAATGTAAAATAGCGACACATTTAAATAGCATTACGATGAAGAAACAATCGGAAAAATCACGATTTCTATTGGTTACGGGGCTGTTACTTATAGCCGGAACGCAATTATTTACTCACTTTTATTTGCTTACGGATGTAGCTCATGGAGTGGCTTTTGGAATTGGAGTAGGTTTTATGTTGACTGCAGTCCTATCCTCAAAATTCCCATTAAGGGGCTAATTAATACTAGTAATTTATGAAAGAAGAGGAACAACTATATTATTCCATTTGTGAATCCGTATCGGATGCAGCTAAAAGTCAATTATTTGGGAAACCTTGTTTTAAAGTGGGTGGAAAGGCATTCGTTTGTTTTTTTCAAAATGAAATGGTTTTTAAACTAAATGGAGAAGCCCATTCAGAAGCCTTAAGTTTGGATGGCGCACAACTTTTTGACCCATCTGGAAAAAAACGCCCCATGAAAGAGTGGGTGCAAGTACCCTTTGAATACGCGAATCAATGGCCCAATTTCGCTGAATCTGCCATGAAATATGTTGCGGGTTCTATCCAACAAAAAAAATAGGGGAAAGCAGCATGATGAAAAATCGTTTGCTTATTATTTCCGATTTGTGGGGGAATGAACGCGCTGCATGGATGGAGTATTATATGCCGCCATTATCTGCTTATTTCGAAGTGGTTTTTTATGATGCTTGTAAATTAGGCGAAGTTGACACGTCCATTTATACGGAAGAAAATTTGCATTCGCAATTTGTAAAGGGCGGTATTGAACAGGCGGTGAACAAGTTGGTGGAGCTAGAAAAAAATCCAGTATATATTTTGGCATTTAGTATAGGCGGAACTATAGCGTGGCAATTTGGATTGAAAGGGGGACGTATTGAAATGCTTTTTTGCATATCTGCAACAAGATTAAGAAAGGAAGTAGTCAAACCAAAGGGAAGGATATCGCTTTGGTTTGGAAGTAATGATACTTATCGACCATCCATAGAATGGCAAACGCGGATGGACCAAAAATGCATCGAGTTTTCAGAAAGAAATCATGACTTTTATACAGATGCCATGCTGGCTAACCAAGCTGTAAAGGAGCTTGTAAACCAGCTAGATGAATCAAAATTGTAGGATGCGTGAAGGTTCTCTTCCGTATCCTTTTACTACTATTTTGTGGTTGAAAAGCGTGAGATAGGCAAAGGAGTTGGCTTCCTTGGTGCGAACCATGCCTTGCAAAGTTAGGTAGTGAACATGATGATGGTACACATAGTTTCCTGGATGATGATGGCCATTAATAAATGCTTTTACGGTAGAATAGGATTCGATAATTTCCACTACTTCCTTATCGTTCCAAAGATTAGCCTCATTTGTAGGTAAAATTGGGAAATGACAAAAAACGATGGTGTTTAAGCCTTCCTTTTGTGCCGATTCTAATTGGTTTTTCAACCAAGCCAATTGTGTGTTTCCAATTGCACCGTTCCAAGGCATAGCTTGCATTCTACCTTCATTTAAATAGTGTTGCCTAATTTTTTCTGCTTGTGCCAAAGTGTCCTTGTTGGCCGTTTTATACATGCTGATATCTGTGCCATCCAACACAATAAATTTCCATTTTCCTTTTGAAACCGCATAGTAGGATTGCTCTAATTGCAAAATAGGGGCAATTTGAGATTTTAGCGAATCATCTACACTGAAATCATGGTTACCCAATAAATGGTAGTGCGGCATTTGCAAAGAATTAAAAACGGGCAAAACCAATTTAAAACTTTTAAAATCACGGTCAATAAAATCACCCAAATGAAACGTGAGGTCCGTTTTTATTTCATTGAGCGTGTCTACAGCTTCTTGAAGTCGCGGTAATGCTGAGCGGTAATCATTGTTCCAGCGGCTGCTATAATCACAATTACAATATTGGCAATCGGCTATTAGTCCTATAGTTAAATCTTGAGCACGAAGCTGAAAAACGCAAATAATAAAAACGAAAAGTAAGCTTGATTTCATTTTGTTTAATCTCAAATTGTAACGGCAAAATACAAATACTTATAGAAATTGAATGGCAGTTTAAGCCCTATTTTGTTTATTAATTGTTAGTGGAATAGGAGGTGAAAAACATTCGAATTTTTTATGTTTGTAACACCTAAAACGAGATTACATGCGCAATTATATTAGTTTTCTATTTGTTTTTTTATTTTCTGTATCTGCATTTGCTGGTAAGTTGGAAAAAGGATTCGAAGCACTTTTAGAAAAAGATTATTTTAAGGCTAAAGAATACTTTGAGAAAACGCTGGAAAAAGAACCTGCAGGTTCTGCATTTGGCTTAAGTAAGATTTATTCGGCCGAGAAAAGCCCTTTTTTCAATGTAGATACCGCCTTTAAATTTATTTTAATCTGCGATGAGGCCTTTAAAATTACTTCCGACAAAGAACTTGTGGACTTAACAGGTTTAAACGTTACAGCGGCATCCATTAGGAGACAAAGAGTAGTTCTTGCTGTTTATTTCTTTGAGCGAGCCAATGAACTAAATACGGTTGAAGGGTATCAAGCGTATGTGGATGAACATCCCAACGGTGACGATGTGGAAGAAGCGCAAAAAATGAGAAACCATTTAGCTTTTAAAAATGCGATGGAGGTAAACACAAGCGAAGTTTATGCACAGTATATGGAAAAATATCCAAAGGCTTTGGATTTTGAGGCTGCAAAAAAGAAGTTCCAACTTGTGGAGTATCAAAAACTTACGAAAGAGGGGGATGCAGCTAGCTATCAACAATTTATTATTAATAGACCCAACAATCCATATACCGAGGAGGCGCAGAATGTAGTATACGATTTATATACAAAAAGCGGGAAGCCAGAGGCATACGAAAAATTTATTAAGGAAAATCCTAACAACAAACATTTAGCAGAGGCATGGAAGTATTTGTTTAAGTATAAAACCAGTAAATATACTCCAGCGGCTATTTCTGAATTTATAATTGATTATCCAGATTATCCGGAGTATGAATCCTTAAAGGAAGACTTACTTTTATCTAATACTACTTTTATTCCAGCTCGAAAAGGAAATGTTTGGGGCTATGTTGATACCAATGGGGTCTGGAAAATTAAACCTAAGTTTAATTGGGTTTCTTCCTTTTCAGAAGGGAAAGCATTAGTTGGCTTTTTTGGCATGGCAGTATTTATTGATAAACATGGAGTAGTGGACCGTCACATGTTTGAAGATGCACGTTCATTTTCAAATAATCTTGCAGTGGTAGAATCTGGAGGTAAAATGGGGGTGATGAATTATTTAGGAGATACCATCGTTCCAATTATGTATGATGAAATAGGCGCCTATTCCCAAGGGTTAATATATGCGGGATTAAACGGGAAATTTGGATATTTTGATGAAAATGGCATCGAAAAAATTCCATTTATTTATGAATCAGCATTTGATTTTAAGAATAATAAAGGCATCGTAAAAAAGGATGGTTTTTATGGAATTGTAAATGAAACAGGCGAACTCCTACTACCTACCATTTACGAATGGCTTATTCCGGATAGTAATCAATGTGTAGCAAAATATGGGGATAAATACGGAATGCTTTCTTTTAGTGGAGATACCTTGATGCCGTTTGACTATGACGCTATTAGCGCTTTTTCATCCAAAAGAGCTATCGCAGTAATAGGAGATAAATATCAGTATATCAATGAAAAAGGAAAAGTGGCCATCAATGAAAAATTTGATTTTAATGAAACTACCTTGAATTATAGCGCATTCAAAAATGGATATGCTCGTATTAAATCCAAAGGAAAAGCGGGTATTATTGATGTGAATGGTAAACGAGTCTATCCCGCTATTTTTGCCGATGTGGGTTATTATGACTTGGATTTAACGCCAATTAATAAAACCGGTTTATGGGGATTTGCCAACGTGGATATTAAATTGACAATTCCTTACAAATACACCTACGCCTATAATTTTGAACAAGGTTTTGCAGTAGTAGAGAATGATTCTTCAAAGGCATTAATAAATACGAATGATGAAATAATAATTCCTTTTGGTTACGACAAAATTGAATTACTGGACGCTAATTTTGTATTGGTAGAAAAAGGTGGGTTGAATGGAATTTTAAACCTGCTGAACGATACTATTGTTCCTGTGAATTATACCGGATTAAATAGAGATGTGGAAGGGGTAATTACTTTCGAAAAAGATAATAAATCTGAGATATTCTGGTTAAACACCGGAACAGTTATTTACAAAGAAGAATAGATTCATTCTATTTCTGTATAAAAAAGCTACATGTTAAGGTTTTTAGATCGGTACAAATTTGGGCTTTTAGGTACGTTAATTTTCCATTTTTTATTTTTATTGAGTGCCACCTATGTCCATATCCCAGATAAGGTGGCCGAAAAAGAATCCTTATTGGTGATAGATTTTCCTGAAGAAACAATTCTCCCTGATGAAGACCAAAAAGAAGCAGCTACAACACAGAAAATAATTGACAATAATTCAAATAAAGGAAAGAATGAAGCTGCCCCAAATGAAGTAAAAAAGGGCGATTATAACGAATTCAACAAAGAACCTAGTAAGGCGAGCAAAGAATCGTTTGACGAGCAACTAGAAAGGGAATTAAAGGAATTGGAACAAGAAGTTATTCAAGAACAAAGAGACGCAGGTTATGGGTATTCTCCCGAAGAAGTTGCTAAAATGCTCTCTTCCAAAGAAAATAAAGAATTGGAAAAAGTCGCATCACAAGCTCCTCGTTCCGAATCTGTGTTTGAAGGGAACACCAATATCACGTACAAACTAAAAAACAGGTATGACACTCATTTAAATGTACCTGTTTACATGTGTCAGTATGGTGGATTGGTAGTGGTAAATATAGCCGTGAACCAGCAAGGTAAGGTGGTTTCGGCTAAAGTGGATAAAGAATCGTCCAAAACAACCGATCCTTGTTTATTGGATGCGGCTCTATCGGGGGCAAAAAATACCCGATTTAATTCCAAATCATCTGCTTCCAAAATTCAAATGGGAAGTATTACCTACAGATTTATAGACCAATAAAGCATGAACTTAACAAAAAGCGATTTACAATTATTAGCACAAGCTGGCATTGAAAAAGAAACCATAGCCGGGCAATTAAATGACTTAAGGGAAGGTCCGGCACCGCTTCAAATTAAGGGTGCTTGTACCATAGATGAAGGGATTAAGCGCGTTTCAGATAAACAAAAAAAAGCGCTCATCCATGATTTTGATACGCTGACCAAAAATAAAACTGTTTCTAGGTTTACTCCGGCTTCCGGTGCGGCAACGCGTATGTTCAAACATCTTTTTGATCCAGAGTCCAACCCATTATTGGTGGAAGAATTTTTAAATCGAATTACGGATTTTGCGTTTTATGAAGAGCTTTCTAAATTAAAGTTGACTTCAAATCAAGCTAAAATTAATGCCGTTTTATCGGAACAGGGGTTGAATTACGGACAATTACCTAAAGCATTAATCAGCTTTCATTCTTATGGTGAAGAGGTGAGAAAAGCAATTGACGAACAATTAGTGGAGGGTGTGAAGTACATCAATCAGCAAGGAGAATCCAATTTTCATTTTACGATTTCCCCTGAGCATAAAGTGTTGGTGAAGAATCATTTGTCTCATGTAGTTCCGCTTTTGGAGAAGCGTTTTGAAACTAAATTTAACATTAGTTTTTCTACTCAAGCCAAAAGCTCAGATACCGTGGCGATTAATAAGAATGGAGAAATGGTTAGAAATGAGGATAATCAAATCCTATTGCGTCCGGGTGGCCATGGTTCTTTGATTCATAATTTGAACGCGCAAACTACGGATATCGTTTTTATTAAAAACATTGATAATGTGGTCCGTACCGAATTTCAATCTGAAATAATAGATTACAAAAAAATGCTAGGTGCTTTGCTCGTAAATTTACAACACACCGTCTTTGAAATCCTTCGTGAATTAGAAGCTTGTATAGTATCTGATATGCGTTTGCATGAAATGGTATCCTTTATTAAAAGTGAGCTAAACACTCAAGTGGAAGCAAACGCTTCGGCTATTAGAAAAGCACTTAATAGACCTATTCGTGTATGCGGAATGGTTAAAAATGAAGGCAAAGCAGGTGGAGGCCCCTTTTGGGTAAATAATTCGGTGCAAATTGTAGAAAGCGCGCAAATGGATATGAATAATCCAGAAATGGACGCCATTTTAAAAGAAGCTTCTCATTTTAATCCGGTGGATTTAGTTTGCGGGATGAAGGATTATGATGGTAATAAATTTGACCTATTAGAATTTATTGACCCTACCACTTTTTTTGTTTCCAACAAATCCTACAGAGGCGAGGAGATTAAAGTTTTGGAACATCCAGGACTTTGGAATGGAGCAATGGCAAATTGGTTAACCGTTTTTGTAGAAGTCCCGGTATCTACCTTCCATCCTGTGAAAACTGTGAATGATTTATTGCAAAAATCACATTCTGGATTAAGTTAACAAGGCATTTTTTCCGATCTTAAAAGGTCCAGTCTTTTGTTTTGCTGTTCAAATTTAGACCAATGTTTAGATTGGTCTATTGCGTTCATATACGTCAGAATTTCGTGGATTTGAGATTGGAGTTTTGTGGAGTTAGTGTTGTTCAAAAAGCGCAAGAGATTTCTGCTAATGGCCAATTTTTCCTGTGGCGAAAAGATTTGAATATTGTAATGAATAGGTCGTTCTAGGATATTGATATAAATATCCTCTTCCGTTATCATATTCAGAGTCATTCCCTCGTTAATTAGCGTAGGTAATTCATTCACATTTAAAACAGAAATAGTGGGTGAAAACTGAAAATGGATGTTTGGTAGATTTTTTATTTTGCTATGATTCTCTACGATTTTTTTCCATTCCATGCCACTCCTAATATAGTTGCCCAAATCTTTAGTGGCATCAATGCTAGCCAAAATTTCTACCGATTCAAAGTGTTTCCAAAGGGCTAAAACAGAAGTGTTTTTATAGTTTAATTTGGTGAAATTGGTATTGTATCGCAACTTCATTTTTGTCGCTTTATGTGAAATCAACCAGTTGAGTAAAAGGTAATGTTCTTCAGTCACTAACGGTTCACCACCAGCCAAGTATATTTCTTTGGCGTTCAGTAAAGATGGACCTAATTTGTGGATAAATGTATGAAAATCATGTACATTTTTGATGACTGCTTTTTCGCCTTTGTTCGTACCTAATGCTTTTGCATCTTCAAACCAAGAGGAGCTAGCACCATGCCAACAAGTTCGGCATTTTAAATTACACACATTAGAAAATCGAATGTCAAAATAAATGGGATTTGCAATTGGTAGGTTATCTATATTAACCTTCGGATACTTTTCAAACGTTTCTTGGCGAATGCTTTTACCACCCGAAACTTCAAGTTTATAACAATGCGCACATCTTTTATCTAAAATTCCTTTTTTGAATTGACTACGAAGTTGATTGATTTTTGTCCCATTCCATATTTCTTCAAAACTGTCAGTATTCACGTCACCAAAGGGAATGTTAGCCACACAACAGGCTTTGGCAATTCCGTCATCTCCTACATGAAAATGAATCCATGGCATTAAACAGTATGGTTTGGTGCTATTCATGGTGCAAATAAACAATAATAAAGCTATTGATAAATTTGATGAATCGAACGGTTGATTCTCGTTTGTTTTTGAATTCAATTGGATACATTTGATTTCTAAAAATCGGTTAATGATTACACTTATTTCTCCAGCAAAAACACTTGATTTTGAAACAGAGGTGCCTTCTGCCTATACCACAGAGCCTATCTTTATTTCTGAACCAGAAAGGTTGATTAAAAAGCTGCGGGCTTTTTCTAGAAAAAAGATTGGAGCGTTAATGTCGCTAAGCGAAAAATTGGCAGACCTAAATTTTCAACGGTATCAAATGTGGGTGCCTGAACCATCATCTGATGTTGTTCGTCAAGCTGTATTTATGTTTAAAGGTGAAGTCTATTTAGGATTGGACCCGTACTCTTTTACAGATGAAAATATTGATTTCGCTCAAAAAAATCTTCGAATTTTATCTGGTTTATATGGTTTTTTAAAACCGATGGATGCAATACAGGCGTACCGACTAGAAATGGGAACAAAATTACCTGTTGCCCGTAAAAAGAATCTCTATGAATTTTGGGGGGATAAAATTTCAAATGAAATTAATAAAGAATTAGAAAATCATTCCCACAAAGTTGTGGTGAACTTAGCTTCTAATGAATATTTTAAAGCCGCTAATAAAAATGGAATTAACTATGAGGTGAAAACACCCATTTTTAAAGATTTTAAAAATGGCGAGTATAAAGTTATTTCATTTTTTGCTAAAAAGGCGCGTGGATTGATGGCAAGATGGATGATTACCGAGCAAATTGATAATCCCAATGATCTAATACAATTTTCAGCCGAAGGGTATCAGTACAATGATCTATTAAGTAGCGGAAATGAACTGGTTTTTACCAGAGACCAGCCTTTTAATGCTAGTAAAGCGTAAACCTCCAAACCCTTTGTTTTGGACAAAATAAAGGGTTGTCAATCCTCATTGACAACCCCTTTACCTAAACATAACCCTAAAACTAGACGGTTTGAATTGCATAATCCACAATAGCTGCTTGCGGATATACAGATTTCCAAAATTTAAAATCGGATATAGATTTTACGTTAAAGACGATATTATTGTCAATTTTGACTTTAATAATCTCCTTAAGTGTTTTGTTTTTTTTTGTTTTCATATCGAAAGGTTTAAAAAAACAGTCTCACCGAAGTGAGGCTGTTATAACTAAAACATACGATTTTGCAATCGCTTACTATGAAATTATTACTGCCTGTGGATATAAGTTTTTCCAGTATTCATATTTGGTCATATCCTTTAATGTAATAATGGTTTTATGGTCCAAACGAATTTTTATTTGATTCTTAATTTTATCGGTAAGTGAATTATTTGAATTTGACATGATATATCGTTTTAATTGATGTTATTTAATTTCTTGAATAACCTTACGTGAGTTCTTTAATTTTAGTTTCAATAGGGTTTCATTTTTAACGGTTGTTAACAGTAATTCGTACAAACTTCAAAACTGTATTATCGCAGAATTAAAATTATTTAATTGATTAACAGCGTATTGTGATAATATTTAAGTGGTTTAGATTGATTCCAATTGGCGATATTAGATTTTCGAAATCGTTGGTTATCTTGTATTTTGCGTGCTTATCAAAAGAAAAAAAATGAAAGCAAGGCTACAGAGAACAATTTCCATTATGTTGACCATTTGTTTGGTTGGACTTAATTTTTTCGCGGAGGCAGGAAATACGTTGCAATTAAAATCGGGTAATTATGTTTTGAAACCGAATATTGACCAAATTCAAGAATCGGATTTAAGTATTTCGCTTTACAATTCTGAATATTACGTGTATGTTCATTTTCAAAACTTACCTACCAATGCACAGAAAAAGCAATTGTTGGAAAACGGTGTGGTTTTAATGGATTACGTTCCAAGTTCTTCCTTTCAAGCCAGAATCAAAAAGGGTACAAATCTCACATCGCTTAGTGCGTTAAATATTGATGGGGTGTATTTAATTCTGCCCGAATTTAAAATGAGTTACCAAGTGGCTACAGAATCTTATCCTGAGCATGCCATGAAGGGCAGCAAAGTTACTTTGGTAGTCCAAAATCAAGAAGGAATAGACGCGGCAAAAATGGATGCCATTTACCGTGAATATGGTGCCAAAGTAAGTGGCCATTATGAGTTTTCTCAGTTAACTACCTTAACGATAGCTAAAAGTAGGGTACGTGCTTTGGCAACTCATCCGATGGTGAAATTTTTGGAGCCTATTGCGCCAGATGCTACTCCTGAAGATACGGAAGGGCAGTCGAATCATCGAATGAATTATATTTCAAATGCCACCGTAAATTCTGTTCCTTACAATGGGGCAGGAGTATGGATAGCAATTGGTGATGATGGAGAATTAGGGCCGCACATTGATTATACTGGTAGAATGGACCAATCCAGTGTGGGAGCAAGTTCAGGTTCTCACGGTGACCACGTAAGTGGAATTATGATGGGAGCCGGAAACGTGGATCCCGATGGTAGAGGAATGGCGTGGGGTGCTAATATTAAAGTGTATGATGTATGGGATGCCGTAAACAGTACCCCAACTTCGTATGTTAACCCGGGTGTGGTGGTAACATCTACTTCTTACGGAAATGGATGTAATGCTGGATATACCACTTTTGCGCAAACTGCCGACAGGCAGGTGAGGACCATGCCAAATTTAATGCATGTATTTTCCGCAGGTAATTCGGGTACTTCCGATTGTGGCTATGGAGCCGGAAACGGTTGGGGTAATATTACCGGAGGTATTAAAGCCGGAAAAAACGTATTGGCTGTGGGTAATGTTACTGTGACCGATGGATTAGCCGCTAGTAGTTCTAGAGGCCCCGCAAGCGATGGAAGAATAAAACCAGATATCTGTGCAAACGGAACGCAGGTTTATTCTTGTTTTCCAAATAATCAATATGTCAATAATACAGGAACATCCATGGCTGCTCCAGGAGTTTCTGGTTCATACGGAGCTTTGGTTCAAGCGTATAAAGAATTAAATAATAATATTACCCCACCCTCAGCCTTGGTGAAAGCTGCCATGCTGAATACGGCTGATGACTTGGGTAATGTAGGTCCGGATTTTAAATTTGGATGGGGAAGACTTAATGCTAGAAAAGTGGTGGATGTATTTAAAGACCAAACTTTTATTGTGGATTCTATTTCCCAAGGTGGGGCAAACAGTCATTCAATTACAGTACCTGCCGGAGTGAAACAAATAAAAATTATGGTGTATTGGAACGATTATGAAGGTTCTACTTCTTCTGTTCTAGCTTTGGTTAATAATTTGGATATGACCGTTACCGACCCTTCAGCAACTGTTTTTCAACCGTATATTTTGAATTCGGCCGCTAATGCAGCAAGTTTAAATTCTCCGGCAACCCATGGGGTGGATTCGGTAAATAATATGGAACAAGTGGTTATTGATAATCCGGCTATGGGTTCTTACTCGGTTCAAATTTCAGGTTCAGCAATCCCGCAGGGACCACAAACTTATTATGTTATATACGAGTTTATTACCGATGAAATTGTGGTGACTTACCCAATTGGAGGAGAGGGATTTGTACCCGGACAAAGCGAAAGAATACGATGGGATGCAGTGAAAGGAACAAATACCTTTACTGCGGAGTATTCAACGGATAACGGCTCTACTTGGAATGTGATTTCAAATTCCATTGGTGCGAGTAATAGAAGTTATTCTTTTACGGTACCGAATGTGGTTACAGGTAAAGCCCGGGTTAAAATCTCGAGAAATGGAGTAAGTGGACAATCCATTTTACCTTTTAGTATTATTGGAGTACCCACGAATTTAAATGTAACTTCTTCTTGTCCAAATTCATTTACTCTTGACTGGAACGCGGTCGCGGGGGCGACTTCTTACGAAGTGAGTATGTTAGGAGCTAAGTATATGGATTCGGTAATGACGGTAACCACTAATACTGCCACCATAACGGGAGTAGATGCCTCAAAGGGTCATTGGGTAAGTGTAAAAGCGAAAACCACAGATGCTATTGGTAAACGAGCTATCGCAATACAAAAGTTAACCGGAGTATGGAATTGTAGTCTAGCCAATGATATTGGTATAAGTCAAGCAAAAAATGCTTCCAACGTGTTTTTTAATTGCTCCAATATGGGTGATTCAGAAGTGTCGGTTCTTATAAAAAATGGAGGTACCACCTCCAAAACGAATGTGAACCTTTCGTATCAATACAATTCTGGAACAGTAGTAAGTGAAACCTACAACGGGGTAATAAATCCAGGCGATTCGGTAAGTTTTAGTTTTTCTCAAACCATTGCCATTCCTTCTACGGCTGGGCAATACCCATTGATTATTTGGCAAGATCAACCAGATGATAATGTATATAATGATACCTTAAATGATTTGATTAATGTATTTGAAGGCGCTTCTCAAACACTTCCTTATACCGAAGATTTTGAATCATTTTCGAGATGCGCCACCACTTCTGATTGTGGCGTTACCGTATGTAACCTAACCAATGGTTGGACAAATGCTACTTCAGATGATGTTGATTTTAGAGCGAATACAGGTGGAACCCCTTCAAATGGTACTGGGCCTGATATGGATTACTTTCCGGGCAACGCGGGAGGAACTTATCTATATATAGAATCTTCGGGCGACTGTGCCGAAATGGAAGGACAAGTGTTCTCTCCTTGTTTCGATTTTACGGATAATTACAACCCGATGGCCAAAATATGGTACCACATGAGAGGCTCCGATATGGGTGATTTGCATTTTGATGTCCTGGCAGATGGTGAATGGAATATGGATGTTATATCTGCTATTTCTGGCGACCAAGGGGCGCTTTGGCAGGAAGCTACCATTGATTTAACTGCGTTTGCAGCAAAACAAAATGTCGTGATTAGATTTAGAGCCGTGACGGGTTCAGGTTGGAGAAGTGACATTGCAATCGATAGTTTTGGAATTGAGGAGTTAGCTCCATTAGGAACCTTGGATGAATCAGGAGAATTTAGCGATTTGGCCATTTTTCCAAATCCTAGTACAGGTAAGTTTACTTTGAAGGTGGCTAAAGATAATAACAATCCTGTTTCACTAACCATAATGGATATGAAGGGGATTAAGGTGTATGAAAAAAGTTTGGTTACCACAAAAAGGAATTTCCAAGAAGATTTCGATTTATCATCGTTAAGTAAGGGGGTGTATATCCTTAATTTAAGTTCGAACGAAAAGGTGAGACAGGTTCGAATAATCATTAAATAAGTAGCATAATTAAAAAACTTTATTGTCAAATTTTGAGGATGAGGTGAAATGTTGTAAATTCGTTTTCAATAATTTACCTAAAAAACAAGCTATTATGAAAAAGGGATTACTATTTATGGCAATTGCAGCTTTTGCGTTTACCTCATGTGATAAGGTGGCAAATATTGAGAATTTTGCGGTTGGAAATAATTTTGAGAAAGTGTTGAAATTGGATGTCCCTGCTACAGGCCCAATGACTTATGCCGAGGAATTTGCGATTAGTACAGATTCGGATCCAGATTTTAAGGATAACCTTTCTAAAATATCTGGATATACAGTGAAAAATTTCACTTATAGAATTGGTGCATTTACTGGGGATGGCTCGGCCATTGGTTCAGCCGTCTGTCAATTTGTTGATGGTACAAATCCCATAGGTGATCCAATTAGTATTTCTGCAATTAATTTTGAGGCGCAATTTAACTCCGGAGATGTAGTAGAAATTCCGGTTAGTAATGATTTGAGATTGAAAATAGAAGATCAATTATTAAATAATAACTTCATTACGATAAAAATGGGAGGAGCTGTAACTGCTCAACCCATGACTGCAGATTTTGTGGTAGGAATGGAAGTAGAGGCGTTAGTTAAAGTGCAATAAATTTAATTACGTATTTGAAAATCCTTGAAAGCTTGCTTTCAAGGATTTTTTTTGCCTTATTATTTAGCTGTGATTCAAATCTTCATACGTTAATTTATAGCTATATAAATGTTAAGTATAAAGGAGTAAAACAATTTCTGTTTAATTGATTTAGTTTTGCATTTCATGGGGAAGATTGTAGCAATTGATTTTGGAATTAAAAGAACCGGTTTAGCGGTATCTGATGATTTAAGAATTATTGCTTCGGGTTTGGAAACCGTTCCTACCGCTGAGGTTATGGATTACTTAATAAGCTACTGTTCGAAAGAAGATGTAGGCATATTGGTACTTGGCCAAGCGGTGAGAATGAGTGGTGAAATGTCGGCTGTGGAAGCCAATATCTTGGAATTTATTAAAGTGTTGGAAAAGAAGATTCCAACTGTAAAAATAGTACGGCAAGACGAAAGATTTACCTCAAAACTGGCTTTGGATGCAATGATTCAAGGTGGAGTGAAGAAAAAAGATAGAAGAAATAAACAAAAAGGACTAATTGATAAAGTTAGTGCTACGTTAATATTACAAGCGTATTTAGACAATCAGTAATGATATTACCAATAGTTGGGTATGGCGACCCCGTTTTACGTCAAGAAACAGAGGAAATAGATAAGGACTTTCCAGTGCAAGAACTTATTGACAATATGTTTGAAACCATGTATAAAGCTAGTGGAGTAGGACTGGCGGCTCCTCAAATTGGGCAGGCTATTCGTCTTTTTGTAGTGGATGGTACACCGTTTTCTGATATGGAGGATATTAGTAAGGCAGAAGCGAAAAAATTGGCAAATTTTAAACAAGCATTTATTAATCCCATTATTGTAGAAGAAACAGGTGAAAAATGGGCATTTGAAGAAGGATGTTTGAGTATCCCTGGAGTGAATTCAGATGTGATTCGTCCTGATACTATCTTAATCGAGTATTTTAATGAAAAATGGGAATTGAAGGAAGAAACTTTTACCGGACTTTCTGCTCGGATTATTCAGCATGAATATGATCATATTGAAGGAATATTATTTACCGATTTAGTTTCTCCATTGAAGAAAAAATTCTTATCAAAAAAATTAGGTCGCATTTCAGTTGGAGATGTTTCTACTAACTATAAAATGAAGGTTCCAAAGCGTAGAAGATAATGATAAATAAATATTTAGTTAATACTAAAAGTGCTGTTTTCATTGGTTTAACGGTAGCTTTGTTGGCTTGTTCAGATAGTTCTCCTAATACAGGTAATACCGTTGAGGAAACGGTGAAAACAGAAAGTGAAAAGGTGTATAACCCGCAAACTCTAGGGGCGGTAATAGAAGAATTGGAGCAGTCTATTGCAAGTCCAAATGCGAATCAAAAAGAAATGCTTACAGACCAATTGGTTTCATTTTATGGTACCTATTACCAACTTTTTCCGAATGATGAAAAGACCCCGGAAATGATTTTTAAAGCGGGTAATCAGTGTGTGAATTTGAAAAGGTTTGATGAAGCCCTAAGATGGTATAACTTGATAGATGTGAAATACTATAGTTTTCAAAAAAGACCTGAGGCACTGTATTTACAAGGCTTTGTTTATGATACTTATAAAAATGAATTCGGAAATGCGAAAGAAAAATATGAAAGGTTAATTAAGTTGTATCCGAATCATACTTTAGCCCCCCAAGCCAAACAAAGTATTGAAAACTTGGGTTTAACGGATGAAGAAATCATTCGGAAATTTGAAGCGAATAAGAAATAAATTATTCTAAGTCTTGAAGCGCGTTTTGTAGTGCAAAAAGGCTTATGTTTTCAATGATTTTATCTTGGTGGGTGACCAAAATTTTACCTGTCTCCTCGGATATTAAAATAATAAATGCATCGGTAACTTCACTTAGCCCTATAACTGCTCGATGGCGTAGTCCATAATTTTTTGGTAAGTCCTTTCGGTCCGTATTGGGTAGAATACAGCCGGCCGCCACAATTTTATCTTTCGAAATGATTAATGCACCATCATGTAAAGCACTGTTTTTAAAGAAAATGGTAGTCAATAATTCGGTGCTGATTTCTGCATTGATTAAGGTGCCGGTGTTTATTATGTTTTCTAAATCTAAACTATAGTCCAATATAATAATAGCCCCTGTTTTAGATCGTGACATTTCATTCACCGCTGCAATTATTTTGGATATACTAGGTTGATTTTGATTTTTATCCTTTGTAAATTTAAACCAACCTTTTGCCTCTAGGTCAAAAACCAATCGATTGGACCCGATACGAATTAAAAATTTACGAAGTTCTGGTTGAAAAATAATGACAAAGGCAATAGAACCAACCCCTATAAAAGTACCGATTAAATCAGCCACAAGCTCCATTTGCAAAGCCTTAGTGATTCTCCAAAATAGTAACACTACCAGTAAACCTATAAGAATACGCATGGCCACTGTTCCTCTTACCCAGGAATAAAAGTAGGACACAAATAGTGCCACCAATACGATGTCTAAAACATCTAACCATCGAATGGATATGAATAATAGTTGGCTCATGCTATCGCAATATTAGTGCAATTCGGACATTGATTAACAATTCGTTTAAAATTTTACTTTATTCCAAATGGTTATGGCTTCTCTCGCTTCTTTTACATCATGCACACGTAAAAACTGTGCGCCTTTTTCTAAAGCTATTATGTGTATTGCTGTTGTTCCATTTAGGGCATGATTGGCATCGGTTTGTAAAAGCTGATAAATCATTGATTTTCTCGAAACACCAACTAATAAGGGGTGCCCAAGAAATTGAAATTCATGTAAATGTTTTAGCATTTCATAATTTTGGTCCAACGTTTTACCAAACCCAAAACCGGGGTCAATAATGATGTCTACAATCCCTGCTTTTTTGATTTGCTCAATTTTTTGTGAAAGAGCCAAAATAACATCATCCACAACGTTTGTATAGGTAGGCTTTTTCTGCATGTTTTGAGGGTTTCCTTGCATATGCATACCAATATATGGCACCTTTAATTTTGCGGCAGTTGCCCACATTTCAGAATCTAAATCACCTCCCGAAATATCATTGATAATTACGGCACCTGCATTTACGGCCTCTTTGGCTACTTTACTTCTAAACGTGTCAACCGATATTTTGGTGTCAGGAAATTGGCGATGAATATCGATAAGGGTTGGTAATAAACGGTCCATTTCTTCTTGTTCGGAAATATGTGTGGCACCTGGTCTGGATGAATATGCTCCAACATCTATGATATCCGCGCCATCATCCAACATTTTTTTAACATTATTTATCGACAATTCAAGGTGGCTGTTCGCCCCCCCGTCATAGAAGGAATCAGGGGTGAGGTTCAAAATCCCCATTATTTGAGGGGCGTTAATATCTTCTAATTTTCCTCGAAAATTTAACGAAGTCTTTTTTGTGATTATCCTATCTTGCATGCTTAATAAAAAATGAAAATTACACTATTTTACCGATATAAATGATGGAGAAAACCCTCAGACAATACGATTCAATTATTGCGAACTGCAAAGATATTTTTTCTAAAAAAATGAAGGACTACGGAACTGCTTGGCGGGTGCTAAGACCTAGTTCTATTACCGATCAATTATATATTAAAGCCAAACGAATTAGCACTATTGAAGATGCGGGTGAGTCTAAGGTAGATGAAGGGGTTGTTTCAGAATACATAGCAATAGTAAACTATTGCGTTATGGGATTGGTTCAGTTGGAATTAGGCCCTTCAGATAGTGATGAGTTGACCGATACGGAGGTATTGAATTATTATTCTAATCATTTGGAAATAGCACGTTCATTAATGATTAATAAAAATACGGATTATGGGGAAGCTTGGCGTGAAATGCGCGTGAGTTCCATTACCGATTTAATACTGATGAAAATTCATCGTACCAAGCAAATTGAAGATAATAAAGGCGAAACCATTATTTCAGAAGGGATTGATGCAAATTATCATGACATGATTAACTATGCCATTTTTGCGATGATATTACTAAGTGAAAAAGAACAAGTGAATTAAACTAACCAAAATGAGATTTAATAAAGTAACTATATCAAGACTTTTAGTCGGGTCGCTCTTCATAATTTCCGGTTTAATTAAGGCCAACGACCCGTTAGGTTTTTCGTATAAATTAGAAGAATATTTTGCATTTGATGTTTTAAATTGGACCCTTTTTCAGGGAACAGAAGTATGGATGGCTGCATTTATTTCCGTAGGAGAAATCGTATTGGGAGCAGCACTTATAGCGGGTGAAAAAATTAAATTATCAGCATGGCTATTGTTAATAATGATGGTGTTTTTTACTTTTTTAACCGGATACACCGCTATTGGAAACTGGTTTTTTGAACATTTTGAAAGAGATTTCACACATTCCATGGAAGGCGTTTTTGGGTTTACCGCACGTGAAATTCATTATTTTAAAGATTGTGGTTGTTTTGGTGATGCGATTCCATTCACTCCTTGGGATTCGTTTGTGAAGGATTTAATTCTATTCGTTTTTACCATAATTATTTTTAAAGGAAGAAATAAGGTTAAACCCAACTCTAATTCTAAAGATATTTGGTACTACAGCATTGCGTTAGTTTTAATTTCTGCGTTTGCCCTATTAGTAACTCATTGGGTCTTTCCAGTAGTGTTTATCATCGTGTTATTTGCGGGAATGCTCGGTGTTAAAAAGATGAAAGAAGCCCAAGCAGGTTGGTTGATGGGTTTATTTGCCTTTGTTTTTACGGTATTATTACCCATATATACCCTGAGATATATTCCTGTTAAAGATTTTAGACCTTTTGCAGTTGGTGAAAACATTCTAAAAAACATGGAATTGCAGGTGGGTGAAGAGCCCCCATTATATACCGTAGATTATACCATGAAAAGTAAAACTTCTGGAGAAGAATCTATCGTTTCGGCTATTGATTACATGGAAAAAGAGATATGGAAAGACCAGGATTTGGAAATTATAAATACTGGAGAACAGTATCTTTTTAAGGATGGTGTGGTTCCACCTATTCATGATTTTGTACTCGAATCGGTAACCACCGAAGAGGATTATACTTATTCCATTTTAGATGAAGAGGTGGTGTTCTTGTGGATTTCTTACGATTTGGACCATGCTAATTTAGAGGCGCAAGAAGCGGTGAAATCGTTGACCGATGAGGTGAATGCAGCTCATTTACCAATTTATGCATTGTCTGCCAGTAGTTTTGAAGATACCGAGAATTTTAAACAAACTCATCAATTGAATTTGGAGTTTTTAACGTGCGATGCCACGACTCTTAAGACAATAATTCGGTCTAATCCGGGATTAATTGTTTTGAAAAAAGGAACGGTAATCGGTAAATACCCGTTCAGAAAATTAAGCTCATTAAAAGAAATTAGTAAAGAATTAAATTTATAAAACATGCGTTATAAAATTATTGCAGGAAACTGGAAAATGAATACTACCCCAAAGGAAGGCGTGGATTTGGTAACCGAAGTATTGGAATTGATAAAATCGACCGATTTGACGGGGACCAAAATTGTTTTTGGGACTCCTTTTGTGAGTTTATTAGCTGTAGCAGAAAGCGTTGGTAACACTCCAGGAGTGTATGTGGCTTCACAAAATATTTCTTCTTACGATGGGGGAGCATATACCGGAGAAACCAGTGCAAATATGATATCTGCCTGTGGAGCGAAAATGGCTATTATTGGTCATTCTGAGAGAAGGGAGTATTTTCATGAAACAAATGCAATTTTGGCAACCAAGGCGGATAAAGCGATAGGGTCTGATTTGACACCCATTTATTGCTGTGGTGAGGTGTTAGCGGATAGAAAAAATGACAGTTACCAAACGGTTATACAATCCCAAATTGAAGAAGGTTTATTCCACCTATCGGCAGAAGATTTTGCAAACGTAGTGATTGCTTATGAGCCTGTTTGGGCTATTGGAACTGGTGAAACTGCTTCACCAGAACAAGCACAAGCTGTGCACGCATTTATACGTAATTTAGTGAAAAGTAAATACGGAGCGGAAATAGCAGAGAATGTTAGCATTTTGTATGGAGGATCCATGAAACCGACCAATGCAAAAGAATTGATAGGAATGCCCGACATCGATGGTGGATTAATTGGTGGAGCATCCTTGAAAGCAGCGGATTTTGTGGGTATAATTAATGCAATTTAAGAAGAATGAATTATTTTGAAGTAAAATTTTCTATCAACCCATTTCATCCTTGGTCTGATTTATTGTCAGCCGAATTGGGTGAAATTGGTTTTGAATCATTCGTAGAAGAAGAAGAGCATTTATTAGCTTATGTTGAAGCCGATTTGTATGATGAATCTGCTATTAGAGCGGTGGATACATTGAATAATGAAGACGTTTTGGTGAGTTTTGAATCCAAAGAATTAGCCCAACAAAATTGGAATAAAGAATGGGAATCAAACTTTGAACCGGTATATGTAGATGATGAAATTTGCGTGAGAGCAACGTTTCATCAACCTGAGCCAAATTACAAATACGAAATTGTGATTGACCCAAAAATGTCTTTTGGAACAGGTCATCATGCCACCACCCATCTTATATTATCGGCCATGCGTAATATCGATTTTAATGAAAAATCGGTTTTAGATATGGGGTCAGGAACGGGTGTTTTAGCCATTTTCGCTGCGTTGAAGGGGGCTAAACCAATTTATGCCATTGATATTGACGAATGGTGTAGCGTAAATGCCATTGAGAATGCTGCACGTAACGGAGTGGATTTTATTCAAATTTCGCAAGGCGGAAAGGAGAAAATTGCAGGATTGATGGTGGATGTGGTTTTGGCTAATATCAATAGAAACATCTTACTAGATCAATTTGAGGCTTATGCACATGCGCTTCATGCCGGTGGTCAGTTGCATATTAGTGGCTTTTATAAAGAAGATGTACCCGTTTTGGTAGCCGAAGCGAATAAAAATAATTTAGAGTATGTGCGTCAGAATTCTATTGGAGAATGGACGACTGTTATGTTTTATAAAAAATAGAATGAGTAAATATTTTTGGATTTTAGGATTGTTATTGATTCCTTTTGTAGGGATATCTCAAAAAAGTGTGGAAGCATTTTCCAAGGACTTTGAGAAGTTTCCTAAAACTGTAGAAGGGTATCTACAAAAATCAAATAAATCTGAAAGTGAAAAATTAGGGAAAGCCTTAGAGACTGTTTGGATGTCTGAATATTATTCGGCTGATGAACAAGCTAGAATTATAGATGAGGCTAACGCTTTGGTAAATATTAAAGTTAGGAATTTTCCTGATTTCTCGTCTTATATTGATATGATTATTCGCTATCCCGAATCGGGAATGGATAAAAATCAATTTGCCGAATGGTTTGATGTCATTGAGAATTACAGTAAAAGTGCCGCCAAGAAAAAGAAGTTGATACAATTATTGTCTTTTTCTACGGGATTTTTTGATACCAAATCTTTGTATAGAACTCAATCGAAATCAGTAAATTGGAAAGTGGATGAGTATAATTTTACATTTCAAGTAACCCCAAAAACAGTAAATCTTGTTTTCGGCAATGTTAACTTGAGCTGCGAAGCAAAAGGAAACCAAATTGAAATGTTGAATACTACTGGGATTTTTAACGTATTCGATAATTCGTGGAAAGGGGAATCTGGTAAGGTGACCTTTAAACGTGCAGGGGCTGACCCTACGAAAGTTTGGGTGGATATTAATTCGTATTTCATTGATTTAAAACATTCTAATTATCAGGCCGATTCTGTTATTTACCACAATAGTAAATTTTTAAAGGAGCCTTTAATTGGTTCACTTGTGGATAAGGTTTTGGCTAAGCAAACCCAAGAAAGAACGAGTTATCCTCGTTTTCAGTCCTATAATGTACATATTCCAATCAACGATTTGGTAAAAGAAGTGGATTACATGGGTGGATTTGCGCAACAAGGAGGTCGAATAATTGGAACAGGAACGGATGATGAACCGGCCGTTTTACAATTTGAAAGAGAAGGCAAACCGTTTATGAAAATTACTTCTAAGCGTTTTTTAATGAATATTAATGATGCTACGGATGAAGAACTAGAGGAGGACCCAGAAAAAGGGAATAAAAAAGAGGTGAAAAACAAAAAGAAGGTTCGTAGTAGTATTGTTTCTTCTACGGCTCGAGTGGTAATCTATATGGATGGAGATTCGATTCTTCACCCAGGATTAAAATTGAATTTTTATACCGATGAAAGATTAGTTAATTTAATCCGTGTACGAGGCGAAATGTCTGAAACTCCCTATGCCAACACCTTTCATAAGGTGGAAATGCGGTTTCAGTTGTTAAGTTGGAAAATGGATTACCCGGTAATAGATTTTACCTCCTTTGGAATGGATAAGGATCGGTCAGCTTCTTTTGAATCAGAAGGTTTTTTTAAACGAACGTTTTATGAAAACCTGATGGGAGCTAGTAGTTGGCACCCATTGGCTAGGATGAAATCATGCGCCACAAAATATGATACCAATGTGTTATCGTTAAGAGAGATTACAGGGTGTTTGCAAATTCCAGTTACCGGGGTAGAACCGATGTTGTTACGTTATACAGTAATGGGCTATTTAAGTTATAATCAAGACATTAAAGAAGTTACCTTATATCCAAAATTGTTTCATCAAGTAAGCGCTAACAGTAAAAAGGAAGATTTTGATGTGATTCAGGTTTATTCTAACGGAAACAGTTCTAAAAGTGGAAAAAATGCCACCTTGAACTTGCTGAATTTTGATTTGACAATTTATGGGGTAAAGTCGGTTACATTAAGTAAAAACCACAGTGTTAAAGTGTTGCCAGATAGCGGGATAATTGTGATGAAACGTAATAGAAATTTCGACTTTAACGGAATAATTAGTTCTGGAAAAGTGGATTTTTACGGAAATGGATTTTCCTTTAATTACGATGACTTTAAATTGGAAATGCCAATTTTGGATTCTATGCAAATATGGGCAACTACCAAGGAAGTAGACTCTAGAGGTTACCAAATGGAGGCACGAGTGCGTACGGTAATTGAGGATTTAACGGGAGACTTGAAAATTGACCACCCTAAAAATAAATCGGGTAATGAAATAATACCGGAGTACCCTATATTTAAGTCTAAGGAAAACTCGTATGCCTATTATGACAAGAAATCGGTTTTTAATAAAATCTATGACCGTAGCAATTTTTACTTTGAGTTAAAACCATTTGAAATTGATTCGTTGGATAAGTTTAAAAATGAAGGAATTGCTTTTGAGGGTACATTTTATTCCGCTGGAATTTTACCCGATATCGAAGAGTCTTTAACCTTACAAGAGGATTATTCATTAGGTTTTACCCGAAAAGCACCCCCTGAAGGGTATTTATTGTATGGAGATAAAGGACATTTTAAAAATGAAATTAATCTATCTGATAGAGGATTAAGAGGGGATGGGTACATCACTTATATCACCTCCACAGCAGCTTCCGATAATTTTTACTTTTTTCCTAAAGAGGTGCGAGGTGTTACCAAAATGGTAGAAATTGAAGAACAATTAGCAGCGGTAGAATATCCAAATGTATTAGCCGATACAACGCGGTTAAGGTGGATTCCCTACCAAGACGAATATTTTTTGAGCTCGATGAAAGGAAAATCTCCAATAACAATGTTTGGAGGAAATGTAAAACATAGAGGAAGGTTAAAATATACGCCAACTGATTTAACAGGAAGAGGAATGAGTGCGTTTGAAGGAGCGAAATTGTATTCCGATTCCATGATTTATACTTTCTACAATATTCATGCAGACACCTCTAATTTTGAATTGTCTTCTAAATCATTTTCGACTTTAGATTTTTCTTCTGAAAATGTGATGGCAGATATCAACTTTAAGGATAGAAAAGGACAATTTGTTTCAAATACAGGAGCAAGTTTAACCAAGTTTGATCGGGTGATGTATCAGGCGTATTTGGATCGTTTTACCTGGTTTATGGATAATGAGGAGTTAGAGCTTTCTGCTGCTGGTGGTAAAGTGAAAAATGGGGCAAATGAGGTACAAGTAGAAGGAGCAGAATTTATTTCCATTAACCCGCATCAAGATTCCTTACGTTTTTACGCCAAAACAGCTCGATATAGTCTTCAAAAAGTGAGGTTACAAGCACGCGAAGTGAAGTTAATCAATGTGGCAGATGCTGAGATAATCCCAAATAAAGGACTGGTTACCATATATGAAGAAGCCAAAATGGACCGATTAGATTCATCCATAATTATTGCAAATACGGAATTTAGATATCATAAAATTTATGATGCAAGTACGCAAATTACCGGTAGGTGGAAGTTTAAATCTTCTGGTAAATATGACTATGTGGATGAAAACGGCTTAACTCAAATATTGGAATTCACCGATGTGGGAGTAGATACTACGCGTCAGACCTTTGCAAAGGGAATTATTTTGGGCGATGATGATTTCTCGTTAAGTCCAATGTACCGTTATAAAGGAGATGTAGGCTTAAAAGCGAATCGAAAGAATTTGAATTTTGATGGATATGGTAGATTAGTTCATGAATGTGAACAGATTCCTGCTACTTGGTTCACATTTGAAGGAGAGGTTGATCCAAACGAAATTATTATCCAGATTGATGAGAACATGATTGATCAGGATGAAAATGCATTGTACGCATCCATGATAATGCCACGTGATTCAAATTTGATGTATGGTGCATTTATAGATCAAAAAAGAAGCTATCGAGATGTGGATGTTAGTTTGGCTACAGGCTATTTGGAGTTTGATCCAAGTGGACGTAAATATCGTATTTCCAATCTTCAGAAACTGAATGAACCCACCTATCCAGGAAATTATGTAGCTATTGATATCAAAAAATGTTCGCTGGAAGGAGAAGGTAAGTTGCAGTTAACCCAAAAAACCGGTCGGGTAGAAGTGCAAGCAGTGGGAAATTATTCCTACAACAGTATTAATAATGAAGCTAAGTTACATGCCTCTATGACTGTTGATTTCTTATTTGATGACGGGTTGATGGATATGATTGTAGCAGATGCTCAGAAATCAGAATTGAACCCAACGGAAGAAGATCCAAATTATGAATTAACGTTGCGTGAATTGCTATCAAAAGAGGCTGCGGATGAAATGATTAGTCGAATTGGATTGGCTAAAAATGTGAAAGTACCAACCGAATTGAGAAAAACTATTTTCTTCTCCAAACTTGACTTGGTGTGGAACGAGGATACCAAATCCTATATTTCTCAAGGTAAAATTGGTGTAGGCAACATGGGTAAGACTTCGGTGAATATGCTGTTTGATGGAGGTATTGAGCTAGTTCAAAAAAGAGGAAATACGGATATTGTAATGTATCTGGAGGTTTCTCCTAGTAAATGGTATATGTTTAGTTATAGAGGTTCCACTGGAATAATGATGGTGTACTCTTCCAATAAGGACTTTATGTCTAAAATGATGGAAATAAAGTCGGATAAAAAACGAATAAAAAGAGAAGGAGAGAAAAAACAATACTCGTATCAAGCAGGATCAAAACGAGCACGGGCATTATTTATTCAGCGATTGGAGGATGCGAAGTAATCTTTAAAATTACAATTGTAATCCACGCAAAATCAGTACAATTCAAGTTTAACTAACAAATAGTTGTTCATATTGTGTTTATAACTTGTTTATAACTTCGGTTTTGACTTATATTTGGCGCTTAATGAGCGCAATAGAAATTATACTTATTACATTATTGGTTTGGCAAATTAGTGCGATGCCTTTACCTGCTTGGGTAGCAACAGCTTTTTTTGGAGTGGATCAAGAAGATTACAATGCAAAAGGGGGTTGGACAGAAAATAAATTTTCGTTTGGGAATGGAATGTGGGCCTACCTTGTTTTTTCATTAGAATTTATAAAAGGAATTTTAGCTGTTTCTTTACTGGGGTTTGTCCATACGAATGAAGTATTAATATTTAATGCCATACCTTTTCAATATATTTTAGCCTTCGTTATTATTCTAGGACATTCTTTTCCGGTGTTTAACGAATTCAATAAATCAAAAAGCACTGGAGCTTATTTTGGTGTTTTTGCGGGCCTATGGTTAGTACCTTCTTTAGTAGCGTTGGCGGTTTTTATGCTAATTTGGATAATCGCAAAAAGGGTGACTATAAATTCAATTTTTATATCGTTGGGTAGTTTGGTTTTACTTACTTTTATCCTATTCGATGTAAAGGCACTGGTAATTGCAAGTATGCTTTTAACCACCTTAATGGTAAGTAATTACCATTACAAACTTATGGCGGTTAGAGCGTAAGTGCTTTTATTTGTACAAACAAATTGACCGATTTCCGTATGTCTCAATCTTTTCGAGAATATCAGCACATATTTCTGTTTATTAGCTTTATGCTACTATCGTTTACGATTAGTGCACAGGATAAAGAAATAGAAGGAGTAAAAAAACAGGCTCAAGAGCTGTTTGATAATGGAGAGTATATGCAAGCTAAAGACTTGTATTCTCAACTTGTATCGCTTTACCCAAAGGATGAAAATTACAATTACAAGTTTGGTGCTTGCATGTTGTTTGTAGATCCTGACAAAACCTTTCCTATAAAATTTTTAGAATATGCAGTAAGCCGACCTAATGTAGAGGTGGATGCCTTTTACTTTTTAGCCAAAGGATATCACTATAATTATAGATTTGATGATGCAATTGCCTATTTCAAAAAGTACCAATCTAAATTAGATATTAAGGAAAAGGAAAAATATCCTGTAAAACAAGATATTAGACATTGTGAAAATGGTAAAAGTTTGATGAAAAACATTACTAGCCCGCACGTGATTTCCAAAAAGAAAGTCAATGAATCTGATTTTTTCGTTTCGTTTAAATTGAGAGGAATGGGAGGTAGAGTGATGCTAGCTCCCAAAGAATTGCAATCATCAGTAGATAAAAAGAAGGAATACACTCCCGTGATGTATAAAAATGATGATTCAAACATTATTTATTACACCAGTTACGGTAATACCGATAAAAATGGATTGGACATTTTTAGAGTAAGCATTAGTAGTACAGGTGTTTTTGGTAAACCAGAGCGACTGTCAAATCAGGTGAATACTCCGTATGATGAGGGTTTTCCATTTTTGACCAAGGATAAATCCTATTTTTATTTTTCTTCGGTAGGCCATACCAGTATGGGCGGGTATGATATTTTTAAATGTAGTTATGATTCTGTTTCCGACACCTTTGGTAACCCTGTAAATTTGGATTATTCCATAAACACGCCAGACGATGATTTCATGTATGCCAATGCAGGGGATGGAATTTCATATTTTTCATCCAATCGTAATTCGGCAAAGGGAAAGGTGAATGTATACACTATTAATTCTTCCATTGAAAACAATCCATTGGCGGTATTATCGGGTATTTTTGATTCAGAAGACACGCGCCAATGTAAAATCACCGTGGAGGATTTGAATGAGCATACTGTGGTGGGTACGTTTAATACGGACAAGAAATCAGGAAATTATGTGATGCGATTAACCAATGGAGGTAGTTATAGCTTTTTGGTTGAACCTTTTGGTAGAGACGTAGCATATAAAGGAAGAGTAGATTTACCGAATCTTGCAGAGTTAAAATTATTGAAGCAGGAGATTGAAATTCAAAAGGTGGATGGGGTAGAGAAACTTATTATTCGAAATTTGTTTGAACAAGATGTGGCTAAAGGTGATGGTGAAATTGTAGCTACTTTATTGGCTAAAGAGGCTGATTTGAGTGAAACTAAGGAGCCTGAAATAACCATTACTGAAGGAGAAATGATTTCGGAGATTGAAAAGAATCAGAAAGAAATTGAGAATACCATTAAGGAGTTAAAAGTAGAATCTGCTACTAGTTATGCTTACGCTAATAAAAAACGCGTGTTGGCTCAAAAGGATTTGGATATGGCCGAACAGTTGGAGTCAAAAATTAGCCTAAACGACAGTTCACCTGAAAACAGACAGCGTCAGGAAGAGTTAAGCCAATTATTGACAGATGCAAAAACACATTCCAAAGAAGCAGAGTATGCGTTTGAATTAGGAAAAGAAATCGAGAAAAAAACAGAGGAAGCGCAAACTGACCTGATTAAAGCGAAGCAATATTTGGCGGAATTAGAAAAGGCAAAATCGGAACAAAATCATGAAAAAAGTCAAGAAGTTTTCACTTCTTTCATCGCTGATAATTCAGTAAATGAGGCTAATTCCGTAGAAAGTGATTTGCAAAAGTCACTCCGTTCAGAAGAGCAACAAATGAAGCGTTTTGTTAAAAATGCGGATGAAATTGCTGCAGAACAAGTGAGCTTAGAGAATGAGATTAAAAATAGCAAGGCAGCTATTAAGGCTACGAAAAAGAAAAAAGAAAAGGCCTCTATTCAATTGAGAATAGATGACTTAACAAAATTGGTGGAACCATTGCCTGCTGAAAAAGCTGCGGCTTATGAAATGGCTAGCGTGCATGAGAAAAAGGCATTGGAGTATAAAAACGAATTAGCCACTATTCAGTCCGTAAAATCGGAAGTAAATATGGAGGTGGTCCCAGAAACAGTGACTCCAGAGGAGAAAGCTGCCTTAATATCTTCTATTTTGGCCACCACCACTGAAGTAGAAGCGATGGAAAGTGCCGCTACCGAAAAGGTTAAACCCGTTAAAGAAATGGATAATCAAGCCAATGAATCAGAATTGGCTACCAATGAAACCGAAAATACTGGTGTTGGCGAGGAAGCAAATGCAACAGAATTGACTAATGAAGAAGTTGTTGTTGCCGAAGGAAATTCAGCTGAAGAAAGTGAAGGGGTAACGGTAAGTGAGGAGACAAATCCACCCCTTAATTCTCCAGAATATTTTGAATACGCGAGCGAATACGAAGCTCCGGTAGCTGATAAAGTTGAAGTGAGTGGGGTAAATGTTCCTTTGGAGGTAACTACCAATACTGGTAAAAAGAAATACACCGAAGCGGACTTAAAAGGGGCCGAAATTGTATTTACTGAAAGCGATTACAATGCTGATTTTAGAGCACAGACGCAACAAAATAAATTGGTAGACAATTCTTTAGAAAAAGCAAAACAAACTCAACGAATTAATTACCAGTGGGTGACAGCTATTGAAAAGGAAGTGGCTGAATTATCGTATGCTAAATCAAAAAGTAGTAACCCAGGGTATAATAGCCGTGTGAACGATAAAATATCCACATTAAATAGTCAAGCTTCACAAAAACGAAACTTCATGGCATTAAATGCTAAGATTATTAAGCAATTAGATGCTAAAGAATCCTTGGCTGCTGAGACCAAAACTGCCGTTGAACCAACTGAAACTAGTATGGAGGCAGCAGAAACAGTTAAAGAAGTTACTAGTTCAGAAAATCAAATTGAGGTAAATGAGTCAGCTACCGAAGAGATTCCGGTAACCATACCTGTTACGGAAGCAAGTACGGAAAATGAAATTGTAAACGAATCTGAAACGGCTTCGCAAACTAAAAATGGTTCTGAGCTTGTAGCCACTTCTACAGAGGCACAAGAGCCAGAAGTATCCGAAACAGAAGTGCAAAGTGAGGAACAGCCAGCTAACGTAAATGCCGCAGAGTTTGCTGAGAATAATGCTATTGCTGAAAATACGAAAGAATCACAAGCGCAGGAAGAACAGATAGAGCCAAAGGAACAAGGGGCAAACTTGACTAATGAGAATACCGGATTGGTAACGGAAGAGGTGGGATCCACCAACGAAACTGCTTCGGTAGAACAGGAAATAAACGCTACTGAGAATGTGGTTATTCCTGAGCCGGTAGTTGTGAGCCCGAGTAATTCGGTGATTCAAGAAATTGAAAAAGAAAAGACTGTTCAAAATGCGGTTGTGCTTAACCAAGAGACCGAAAAAAATGGACTCGAAAAGGAATTAGAAGTCACCAAAAAGAAAAAGAAAAAACGTGAAATTGCGGCTAAATTGGCAATAGTGGAAGCCTCAGTTCAATATGAAAAACGGAAACTACGATTATTGGATCAAAAGGAAAGTAATGTAGAGTCTGCGCAAGATGCGATGGTTTCTAATCCTTTAAGTGCGCGTCCATCGGAACAAAAATTTGCAGAAGCTAAAAAATACCGTTCAGAAGCGGCCAACCTTGGAATGGAGTTGGAAGACTTAAATGTAAAACTAGAACAAACCAAAAGGAAGAAACATAAAAGAGTGGTGGAAGCAGAAATTCAAAATGTAAAATCTGAAATGGCTATCGCTCAATTAAATTCGGATTTGACATTAGAATCTGCCAAGGAAATGCAAGGAGTGGAAGTGGAAACCTTGAAGAAAATGACCAAGTATGGTACGGAAGAGATGGTGAAATTACCGGAAATCCCACAAGCTTTATCCGCCACCGAAATAGCAGAAGTGGAGCAATTAGATGCCTATGAAGAATATGTATCTTCTCATAAAGCCTACGAAAAACATATTGAAAATGCAGCTGTTTTTTATGAGCAGGAGGCGAAAAAGAAAGCGGAAGTTAATAAGTTAGAAGAAGAAATTAGTTTGTTAAATCAAGGGATGGACTTGTTGCCATTAAACGAACAAGATTCTTTGCGCATGTTGGTAGTGGAGAAAAAATCAAAACAGAAAAAACTAATTGCCGAAGCAGAAGTGTTTTATCAAGAAGGTAGAAAAGAAACCAACGAAGGTTTTTACCAACTAAATGAAGCTAATTCGACCTTGTTGGAATTAAATAATACCGAAGAAAGAACCAAAGTAATTGCTGCATTGTCAGGAAATGTGAAGAAGCCTGAAATTGCATTTGATTCATCGGATGTGGATGCTATACCAACCGATTTGGCTTCGGACATATTTATCAATACCGATACGGTTTATTATTCTGAAGCTAAGCCTATTCCGGTGAATGTTTCCTTGCCAAAAGGAGTGATTCTAAAGGTGCAAATAGGTGCTTTCCGTTTGCCAATTAAGCAAGAAACTTTCAAAGGGTTTGCGCCTATTGTGGGTGAAAAAACTGCTACCGGTTTGACCAGATATACAGCTGGACTGTTTACCAATTTTGAAACTGCTAATGCAGCGAAAGACAACATTAGAGCGAAAGGGTATTCAGATGCCTTCGTTGTGGCTTATTTAAATGGTGAACGAATTTCTATTGGGGATGCACGTAAGTTGTTGGCGGGAGAAGTAGCTATATCCGATTATCAAGCTTCCAATCCAACTAATGCATCACAAACTACCGCTCAAACTACCGTGGCCAATGATGTTCAAATACCCGTTACCGCAGTTAATTCTACGCAAGTTACCCCTGGTGCCGCCATTCAAGTAAGTACGGTTGAAGCAAGAGGAGAATTGTTTTTTACGGTTCAGGTAGGAGTGTATTCTCAAAGCATCAAACCTTCAACTGTATTAGCTTTGAGTCCGCTTAACAGGCAAAACATTGCGAATAATTTGGTGAGGTACTCCAGCGGGGTTTATGGCTCTGTAAATGAAGCCATAAATGCACGAAACAGGATTGTTCAAAACGGTATTTCTGATGCCTTTGTGACTGCTTATTATAATGGTGAGCGAGTGTCAATCGCAGAAGCAAAACGTGTTGGAGCACAAGGAAACGTGCCGAATAATGGCGCAGGAGTACAACAACAACAACAACAACAACAACAACAACAACAGAATACAGCAGGAAATCAGGGTGCTAACAATTCACCTAATGCCGGTGGAAATACTCCTGGTGGGGATTCTCCAAATACTACAACTGCTTATCACGTGACTGTTGGGCCTTACACAGGCGCAATCCCGGTGGAACAAGCACGTACAATTCTTGGAATGAGTGGCTTGGGTGTAATTGTTGAAAAAAATAATGGCGCTACGTTATATAAAATTGGTAATTTCGCAAATGAAGCAGATGCAAAAGCATTGCAGCAAGATTTAGTATTAAAAGGATTAATCAATCCATTGGTTATTGAAGGTGAGAATAAATAGTTACATCATAAATACGTTAAAGAACAGTACGTTTTCTCCAGAGGGATTGCCCGATGAAGATATGGAGGTGGCGGTGGATGAAGGTCGAATTTTGGTACTTCATAACGATGATTATAACACTTTTGATCACGTTATAAAATGCTTGATTGAAATTTGTGACCATCATTCTGTGCAGGCTGAACAATGTGCGTATATCGTTCATTACAACGGGAAATGTGATGTAATGCATGGTGATGATGAAAAGCTTGATTTGTGTTGTAAATTACTAAATTTAAAAGGACTCAGCGCTTCCATAGAGTGAGGAAGTTTTTTCTATACACCTTAGTAATAGTTTTATCCGGTTGCGCTTCGGTACCTATTACCCACAGAAGACAACTTAGCCTTGTTTCTGAATACGAAATTATTGAAACCAGTAAATCGGCTTATTCGGAATTTTTAAGTCAACATGACATTATTAGTCCTTACAATCCCAATTCTATTTTGGTAAAGAAAGTAGGGAATAAACTCGCAAAAGCATGTGAGAAATTCCTTCGCGATCACGGAGATGTGGAGCGGTTAGCCAATTTTGATTGGGAATTTACACTAATAGAAGGGACCGAAAAAAATGCCTGGTGTATGCCCGGTGGTAAAGTGGTGGTGTATGAGGGAATTTTATCTGTCACCGAAAATGAACTAGGGTTAGCTGTAGTATTAAGTCATGAAATAGCCCATGCAGTAGCCCGTCATGGTAGTGAAAGAATGAGTCAGCAATTGATGGCAAGCTATGGGGCAGATGTGTTGTCGGTGGTAGTGGGAGCAATTGATACCAAAGGAATTGATTTGCAAGATGTGTTAATGGGAACCTATGACGTAGGCTCGCAAGTAGGGCTGCTCAAATTTTCAAGAAATCAAGAAACGGAAGCCGACAAAATGGGATTGGTATTTATGGAATATGCTGGATACGATTGCAATGAAGCAATTGATTTTTGGAAAAGAATGGCATCTAACTCCTCGGGTGGAGTACCCATTTTTTTGAGTACACATCCAGCAGATTACCAACGTATACAAGATATTACGGAATTTATTCCGGTAGCAAAATCATACATTCATTAATTATGGATATTTGGGTAGCCATTATTTTAGTCACATTCGGCTTATTGTTTTTAGCCTTGGAAGTATTTGTATTTCCTGGAGTTGGAATTTCGGGATTATTGGGCGTGGTGGCTTTAATAGGTGGGATTGTGGTGGCTTTTATGCTGGATACTTATACCGGATACTACATGCTTGCTAGTGTGGTGGTGGGAAGTAGTGCGCTCATTTACATATCCATAAGGTTAGATTCGTTTTCTGTAATGTCGCTCCAAAAAAATAGTGATTCTAGTATGAAAGTCAATCATTTAGAGGAGCTTAAGGAAAATGACAAAGGGGTTAGCATTTCACGTCTTGCGCCTATGGGAAAAGCTCGAATCAATTCATTCGTTGTAGAGGTGTCTTCTCGCACGGGGTTTATTGATGAAAACGTGGCTATCAAAATTGAAAGGATTACCGACAATACTATTTTTGTTTCACCTTTATAAATTAAATAATAACTATGGAATTTGGACTACTTTTTATGGGTATAGATACCCTGATGGTAATAACCCTCGTGTTGAGCGTTATTGCACTTTTAATGTTTTTGTATTACGTACCGCTGGGCTTATGGTTTCAGGCGTATGTAACCAATGTTAAAATTTCGATTATTCAACTATTCTTTATGCGTATCCGTAAAGTGCCACCAGGCATTATTGTAGCGGGTATGATTGAAGGAACAAAAGCAGGCGTTGTGCTAGATGCAGATGCTATGGAAGCACACTATTTAGCAGGAGGTGATGTGATTCGAGTGGTTCACGCGTTGGTGTCGGCTTCAAAAGCAAATATTGAATTAACTTTTGAAATGGCTACTGCAATTGATTTAGCAGGTAGAGATGTTTTTGCGGCAGTACAAATGAGTGTGAATCCCAAGGTGATTGAAACTCCACGAGTTGCTGCGGTAGCTAAAGATGGTATTCAATTAATCGCCATTGCGCGGGTTACCGTAAGAGCCAACATCAAACAATTAGTGGGTGGTGCTGGTGAAGATACTATTTTGGCACGTGTAGGCGAAGGGGTGGTTTCATCCATTGGTTCGTCCGATTCGCATAAAAAAGTATTAGAAAATCCAGATGTGATTTCTAAAACCGTATTGAGTAAAGGATTGGATAGCGGAACGGCATTTACCATTCTATCCATTGATATTGCAGATGTGGATATAGGTAAAAATATTGGAGCGGTATTACAAACCGATCAAGCCGAAGCCGATAAAAACATTGCACAAGCCAAAGCAGAAGAACGTAGAGCTATGGCCATTGCGGTAGAGCAAGAAATGAAAGCCAAAGCACAGGAGGCAAGAGCCAAGGTAATTGAAGCCGAAGCAGAAGTACCTTTAGCGATGGCAGAAGCTTTTAGATCAGGAAACTTAGGTATTATGGATTATTACAAAATGGAAAATATAAAGTCTGACACGGAAATGCGTGGTAGTATAGCTTCTCCAAAAGGTAGTAAATCAACAAAAAGTTAAATCAAATTTTTAGCCCCAACTTTAGTTTGAATTGCTAACGAGTGGGATTAAATTACATACCGAATGAATACCATAAAAAAAGGCTTCTGAATTTTCAGAAGCCTTTTCTTTTAACAAGAAATTTCGATTGTGGTGGTGAAAACAAAACCGGCACCGAGGTGGTCGCCACCGGTTTTGTTAAATTTCTCATCCTTGCGGACAAGGAGGTAGTTAGTGTTTTCTAGCAGGTGATTAGCTAGTTGTTAGTAGGTGTGTCTTTCGACAGGACAAAGGTGAGCCCATTGTTTCTTATTTCGTTTTAATAATTGGTCAATGTTTTTCAATTTCATAACATATTCAATCTGTAAACGCAATTGTTTTAAATATTACGGAATATAATATGGAATGCAATGAATATTGATTGAATAATGTAAAAAATGCGATAACCTTATTTTTTAGCTATTATTATTTGGGGTAACGGTTCATCATGTGCTACAAACTTGATAGATACAGAATTAACACAATGACGTGTGTTTTTATCCGTGTACCTTTCTCCTACAAACACGTGTCCTAAGTGACCATGGCAGTTATGGCAAGTTATTTCGGTACGTCTTCCGTCCGCATCGGTTGTTTTATCTACTGAATTCGGAATTTCATCATCAAAACTTGGCCAACCACAATGCGATTCAAACTTGGTTGTAGAACGATATAAAGGAGCGTTGCATTGGCGGCAAACATAGGTTCCATTTTCAAAATGATTCCAAAACTCACCGGTATATGCTCGCTCGGTTCCTTTATTTACGATAACGTTTTCCTCCAATTCATTTAGCATATTATAGGTTGGAATGGTGTTTTTTGTAGTGTCTGATTTTTGTGCCATAAGATTTGGTATGGTTGCGAAACAAAGGGAATAAATTAATGTCCCCTTGATTAATGTGAATAAATTGATTGTCATAGTTTTATTATTTAAAGCAAAACTCTGGTAAAAATATCACGGATCTATCTCATATGGAAAACAATCGTATGTTTTATAGTATTTTTAACGCATAAATAAGTTTCTATGAAAAAATTGCTACTTTTTTTAAGCGTCTGCCTATCCGTAACAAGTTTATTTGCACAAAACAAAACGAGTGTTACCCTTGAACGAGATTTAAAATCACAACCGCGTCAATGGCAAGAAATTTTGGTAGTAGGGACAGAAAGAGTGGATGCTACCCAATTTTATGCGGATCATCGTGTAGATTATGCCAGTAAAGAAGCATTTACCTCCGGCTTTTTAAAAGAATTGCATAATCAATCCATTAATCGAGACTTATGGTTAAAGGAGCTAGATCAGTTAGGATTGAAGTATGAGCTGCTACATACTTTTTGGAGTGTAAATATTGTGGCTATTTATGCATCGCCAAAAACCATTCGGTATTTAGCTACCCGATCGGAAGTGTACTGGATGGAAGAAATTAAAGAGCGCAAAATAGAATGGGTGAAACCTGTTTCCATGAAAACTACCGCTACCCGTTCTGTAAATGGAAAAGAAAAGGGAATTGAGGCCGTGAAAGGAGATTCTTTATGGCTGCTAGGATATACAGGGAAGGGAAGTAAGTTGCTTACCTTTGATACCGGAGTATGGCCAAATCATCCCACATTGCGAGATCAATTTTTGGGTAATCATGTACCTATGAGTCAGGCGTGGTTGAGTTATGATACCTATTTTCCAGGCGATAAGTCGGGTTCGCATGGAACGCATGTTACCGGAACTTGTTTGGGGTTAGATCCTGCAAATAACGATACTATTGGGTTAGCTTTTAATGCCTATTTTATGGCTACGGATCCTATTGTTCAAAGTTTGGCTAACGTAAAAACGGCTTTTGAAATTATGAAAGCCTTTGAATGGGCGCTCAATCCGGATGGAGATTTAAATACCACCACCGACATGCCTAATGTGATTAATAATTCGTGGGGTAGACCCTATGCTCAAGATGATTCGGTGGCTTGTGATGGTTGGGTAAACGACCTATTTGTAACAATTGAAATGGCCGGAATCGTGTCTATTCACAGTGCTGGAAACGAAGGGCCAGGAGCCAGTACCATTGGTTATCCTGCGGTTTCAAATGCATCAGTAGTTAATAATTTTTCCATTGGAGCAGTAAATGGAAACACGGCCTCGTTTCCAATAGCTAGTTTTTCTTCGCGTGGACCATCTATTTGTGGCGATACGGGTTCTTTGCTCATTAAGCCTGAGGTGGTGGCACCCGGTGTGAATGTGCGTTCAGGAATTCGGAATTCGGATGGCTCGTATGGTTATGGGAATTTTCAAGGCACTTCCATGGCGGCACCACATGTTTCGGGAGTATCGCTATTGCTTACCGAAGCTTTTCCACAAGCTTCGGCTACCGAAATTAAGGAATCCTTATTTTATACCGCAAAAGATTTAGGTGCGCCTGGAGAAGATAATACCTTCGGAATGGGAATGATTGATGCTTTGGCAGCTTATCATTATTTATCTAATTTGTATACTCCGGCAATTCCATTAACCAACAATTTTGATATTCGATTAGCTCATTTTGATATGATACCCTATTCTAATCAATGTGCGCCTACTCAAATTACCGCTTATTTTGCAAATACCACCGATGTACCTAACGGATCGCTACAATTTGAGTATGGCGTAGTAGGAGGAACGCCTCAGTATTTCAATAATAACTCAGGCACTTTTGCGACCAATGATTCGGTTGTTTTTGACGTGTCTTCGCTTGTGCAACCGGGTTGGAACGAGTTTTATGTGCGAACCCGTTATTATGGACAGCAGCTAGATTTCGACACAATTAATAATTCGCGCTACGTTATTTTTTGGGTGAACGATGCGCAAGTTTTACCTTATCAAGAAAAATTTGAAGGGGTGCCGGTTTTTGAAAGTTCTATGTATGTAGGAAACCCAGATGAACGTCAAACTTGGGATACCATGGTAGTGCCTACAATGCAAGGGATTTCGAATGTGGCAACCATGAAACTGGGCGCTTACACCCCTAGAGGATATCAACACGATTATTTACTTACTCCCAATTTGAAATTGGTTTCGCCTACTAGTCTAACGCTCACGTTTGATTTGAGTTATAAATTAAAATTCAATGGGTTTAAAGACTCTTTGATGGTAAGTGTGTCTACCGATTGCGGCAAAACTTGGGATGCGCCCATCTATGCCAAAGGACCCGATAGTTTGAATACCACCACCAAAAATCCTTCGGGAGATTGGGTGCCTGAAGATGCAACTGATTGGCGTACCGAACGGGTAGATTTATCTAGCTATATTTCGGCAGGTCAACTCATGGTGAAAATAGAAACCGCCAACGGAAATGGGGATAATCTGTATTTGGATAATGTGAATGTGTTTGATAATAGCGGCCCACTCGGAATCCGTTCTCATCAGGAAGATGAATTTGTGATGTATCCTAATCCAGTTACCGATGGAAGACTCCATTTTAATGCAATTATTTCGGGCAGTATTCATACCATTACAGGAGCGCAAATAGCTACATTTGCACATCAAAATACGGTAGATGTTTCAAGGTTGAAACCAGGCATTTATGTGGTTACAAATAGCCAAACCAATCAAGTATATAAATTGGTGGTGCGCTAAGTAAAATAGAAAAAAAAATGAGCACCAGAGCGCATCTTAATCAAATTGTATTTGGAACAGACACTAAAGCGGGTAGGCGTTTTGATGTGATTTTGCTTTGGATTATTTTAATTAGCATCCTCGTAGTGATGCTAGAAAGTGTTCCAGAAATGGATGCTAAATTTGATTTCGAATTTGGTATAGTAGAATGGATCCTGACCCTTGTTTTTACCGTTGAATATCTGCTGAGAATTTGGATAAGCCCAAAGCCCCTGGAGTATGTTTTTAGCCTTTGGGGAGTCATTGATTTGCTTTCCATTTTACCCACATATGTAAGCTTTTTTATGGTGGGCTACCATTATTTACTTATTGTTCGAATATTCCGATTACTACGAATTTTTAGAATATTAAAACTAGTCCGTTTTAATACCGAGGCTCAAATACTAATGAACTCATTGCGTGGGAGTAGGTATAAAATCAGCATTTTCTTATTATTTGTTTTAGCCATTGTCACCTTTATGGGCACCATCATGTATGTAGTAGAAAGTGGAGAAGAAGGTTTTACCAGTATACCGCAAAGTATTTATTGGGCCATTGTTACGGTTACCACCGTTGGATACGGAGATATGGTGCCACATACAGTATTAGGAAAAGTGATATCCTCATTTGCCATGATGCTTGGTTACGCCATCATAGCCGTTCCCACCGGAATAGTCACCGCAGGAGTACTAAAAGAAACCCACAAAACCAAGGTTTGCTCTCAATGTCACACCAGCATAGCTATGGATGCCAAATATTGTTCTAACTGCGGAAAGGTATGCGAATAAGGGAGATAGGTGTGTTGGGTTGGAATGCGTACCGTTATGGCTTTAACGGACAAGAAAAAGATGATGAGATATCTGGAGTAGGAAACTCAATGACTGCGGAGTTTTGGCAGTATGATACAAGGTTGGGAAGACGTTGGAATTTAGACCCCAAGCCGAATCCTTCGATTAGTTCATATGCTGCATTTGCGAATAATCCAATTATGTTTAATGACCCATTAGGGGATACTATAACTGATCCAAATGGTAACCTTCAAAATGAGGGTGATGGATATACGCAATCTGCAGATGGATTAACGCTTTCTGGTGATGGGTTACAAACAAAAGTTTGGGATCCAAGTGCTGATGTGGGAACTGGAGAGCTTGGAGGTTATGTTGATTTTAATGAGGAGCAACAGGCAGCTGTAAAAATAGAAGACCCTTTAAAAGAACAGGGACTTAATTTGCCAAATTTTGATATAAACAAGGCGGTAGAGACTTTGAATAATAATGCGTATCCGCATTATGTAAAGGGGAAATGTGGGTATTGTGCTAGAGCGGTTAGGATAGCTATAGCAGCTGGAGGTATAAATACGGATAAGCGCCCAGGTTCTGCAAAAGATTATGAGCCATACATGGATAACTGGGGGTTTCAACGAATTTCTCAAACTAATTATACTCCAGTTCTAGGGGATGTTAGAGTGATACAGTCTTATCCTGGGGGTAGTAGACACGGACATATTAATATGTACAACGGAACTAAATGGGTTTCTGATTTTGTTGAAAATGGGTTTTGGCCTGGTCCTGGTTATAGGAAACATGAGCCTAGTTTTACAATTTTTAGATGGCCTATTAATTCTGCTGTTCAGTAAATAGAATAAGAAAAGGTTATGAAATATAAGAGTTTTGTGTTAATTTTTATTTTTTCACTTGGGCTTAACCAGTGTAGTATAGCTCAATATAGTGAAGAAGATGCTTTAAAGATGATTAAGGGTTTTTACTACAATTATATTAGTGAAGTAGCTGGCGATAATCCTCCTTTTGTCATGGAGCAAAATTTAGACTTATTACGTAGAAAACATTGTACTGCTAGAATGTCTGAGTCATTGGGTATTATTGTTGAGAATACCGAAGCAGATGCTTTTTTAAAAGTTCAGGATGTGAGTATAGAGAGTCTTGAGACATTAAATGTTAAAAGGGATACTATTGGTTCGAATCAATATGTGATATCCTATTATGATGTTTATAGTCAAAAAGTGATATTAATTAAATTAGTAATTGTTAATAGTTCTAACGGTTTAAAGATTGATGAGATAGTTTCTTAGTATGGCACCTTGCGAAATAAAAGGTAAAGATGCCAGTTGATTATTTGTGATGGCAACTGGTTAAAGAATAGAGAAGCCTTCAATGTAAGTTGAGGGCTTTTTAGTAACTATTAAAAATAAGAGGAATCAAAATTTATGATTGGTTCTATTATCAACAAAAGTAACGAGTTCAATATTGGCTTGATTTATTTTGTAGATAAGTGATGCATTTTTATGAATGACA